>WSSedB1CaDRAFT_10000170_pt1 | contig 31577 bp, 25 predicted proteins | sample WetSurSB1Cattail_FD_9460 | JGI IMG/M metagenome (IMG submission 9460)
CGGCGCATGCCTTTCGTTCCTTGCTAGTTCGAAGAATCGGGCTTCAGCGTCAGAGGCTGGTCTAGCTTGAAGCTCAGAGCCGACTCCGCTGGAAGCTCGATATCCCGGTTACCCGTCATCGCTCCAACAGTTCCAGCAGCGGCTCCCGCCAGTGCACCGATTGCCGCACCCTTGCCGCCACCTGCCAGCCCGCCAATCGCGGCACCCGCGCCGGCGCCCCCGCCAACCATGACGGCGGTGCGTTTACCTTTGCCTTGTGATTCCTGCCCGAAGAGTACGGTCACGATGTTATACGCGTGTCCCTTCACGGTTACCGAATGCAGTGATAACGCGAGAGTGGCTCCGCCTTTGAATTTCCCGGCTTTCTTTGCCTCGGTCACAGTGCCACCCACGTCGGATCCGGCAGGGATGGCCATCACCCCCTCAAGCGTGATCGGGGTCATGATGGATCCCGTAAATGCCGCGCCCACCTTCGCAGTCTTTGTGCTCAGAGCCTGATTGGTCCGAATCGTAAGGACCGTTCCTGCAGGCACCACTACCGGTGGAGGAGGAGGGGGAGGAACTGGCGCAGGAGCCGGAACCACCAATCGAGCTGGCGTGGAATTGGAAGCCGATCCCTGTTCAGCGACAGTGGTCTGGTCGTCCACTGATGAGACACCGGACTCATCCCGTGCGATTTCCTCAACCCGTTGACGCGCCGTCTGACTCCTGGTCGTTCCCGACAGAGTGACAGTTCCGTCCTTGGATTTCACTGCAACTTGAGAATCCCTGGTCGACGGGTCAGCGGAAACCTTGGTCTGAATATCCTTGGCAATGGTTTCATCATGCGATTTGCTGCGGCATGCCGTTACCACCATTAGAACCAGCAGCAAGCAAAATACACTTGTCACTCTGCGCATACTATCTTTCCTCCAATTCACGCTGCCCTTCCTGTTCCGAGATGCAACGTAACAGCGCGCCAGCTTCGCGGTAACTGGCATTTTTGCCAGCAAATCGATCCGCATTGGCCTGCGACGGGCGACCGGCAGTTCCCATGCTGCCAGGTTAGTTGGTCCCCTGGCTAGACACCGTGGAGAGATGGTAGACGGCGGCGGCGGCGGTGTACCTTACCTCCGGCTTTGCGTCAATCAAGGAGTTCATGATGTCTTTGATCAACGCGGGATCGTTGCGCCGCGCAATTGAATCGAGCGCTGCCGCACGGACCATCCAGCTCTTGTCCTTGGCAGCAATCAGCAGAGCCGCTCCGGTCCTGGGATCTTCATCTGCAGCCAGTGCCACAGCCGCCGCCGCCCGGATCGGCGAATCGTCATCCTTCGTGAGCGTCTTGAGAGCGCCGTAACCGAGACTCGCAAACGGAACGAACCCAATGCCCTGCTCGAATCCCACCCGTGCCAGCTTTTTGGGATCGCTCAGCAACTTCTTCTGTTCGTCCACCAGTCCCTCCCCGCTCTTGCGTTCACCGGTGAGAATTGCGTAATAGACCAAGTATGCGCTAGGATCCCCCATCGATCTCAAAGAACTCGCCGCCGACAGAATCACACCAATTTCCGGGTCCTTCAGAGCTTCCTTCAAGGCGTCAACTGAGTTTTTGCCGTTCAACTTCCCCAAAGTAGTTGCAGCAGCGATACGCACTTCTACGCTTGTATCTTTGAGAGCCTGGATCGCCAGCTTCTCCGCGGCGCCATCTCCAGAGGCCAAACCCAGGGACCGAATAGCGACCGCGCGTGTATGTGCATCCTTGTTGCCGATGCCCTCCTGCAAGACCTGCCAAGCCGTTTCCTGCGGGACCTGCGCCGCAAGCGATTGGCCCATCGTGAGCAAGAAACAATAAATCGAAAACGCACCTATCCACCGCAACCGCTCGCTCATGTTGGTCATCCTCGTGGAGGGTGCGCGATCCGATCACACCAACCATTAGCACCAAATCTAGACAATGTCGCTCACGCATCCAACTGTAAGAAATACCAGCCCCTAGCGGGTGTCCTGGCTGCCGGAACAGCGCGCTCACTATTCTCGTATTGGGATTCCCCGGCTCGAGCCTTCCCGGGGCAATTCGCCGGGCAAGGAATTGACAGGTTCTCGTTGTCCGTACCGTGACGTACCCCACCACCGGTACAGCAGCACAACCTTTGGGGGTTACTGACACAATTGCCAGTCGTTTGTACCGGCTAAAAGCGTTAATAGATACCTAGTCCACGTGTGGCTTCGGCAACATTTGAGAGTGAGAGAACGAATATGACGCGACGGTGGGTTATTGGCATTCTCCTTGGCGCAATCGCAGCATTACCCAGTCAAACCCTCTACGCCCAGGATCTCGCTCCCCGAGCCTATGTGATCACTCCAGTCCACAGCAATGCGGTGCTGATAACCGAGTCCTTCTTCACCGGCGATCTTAATTTCGACGGCGCAGTTCCCATCACCGACGCCACGGCTACAGCAAATGTGCCGATCCTTACTCTCTATCACTCGCTTCGAGTCTTTAACCGCAGCGCCAATCTTTCAGCGAGCCTCCCTTATGGAGTGGCAAATTTTCAGGGTAACGTGCTGAACGTCGAAACAAATGTATATCGCTCGGGACTGCTGGATTCTGTTTACCGATTCTCGATCAACCTGATCGGCGGTCCTGCCATGGACGTTTCGCAATTCCGGAAGTGGCGCCAGAAGACCATCCTCGGCGCCAGCCTTCGCGTGGTGGCACCGACCGGCCAGTACGACTCAACGAAACTCATCAACTGGGGATCAAATCGCTGGGCATTCAAACCCGAGTTGGGACTGTCGCGGCGGAAGGGGCACTGGATCATCGATGCTTATGGAGCAGGATGGTTCTACACGGCAAACCCCAAGTTCTTTTCTCAAAACCAATACAATCCAGGAATTTCCCGACAGACACAGGCACCGATCGCCACATTCGAAGGACACTTGAGCTATGACTTTCGGCCACAACTGTGGGCTTCATTCGACGGAAATTTCTGGTCCGGGGGTGCCACATCCTTGAATGGAGTCGAGAACCCCGTTACAGAACAAAAGAGTTCGCGCATCGGCACCACCGTATCGGTACCGGTCAGCAAGCATCAGTCTCTAAAATTCAGCTACAGTAACGGTGCGTACGTAAAGTACGGAGGCAGTTTTCAGAACGTGTCTGTCGGGTGGCAATACTCCTGGTTTGGCCGTCCGAATTAATCAACTGCTCTTGTCCATCGTCTGTGCTTTCTGCTTGTGTGATCCGTCCACTCGAAAAACCGGCGCTCGATAACCAGCAGGTCGATATTGCTCGGGAATCGTTATGGCATTGCCATCCCTCAGCGATGCGAAATGAGGCGAGCAGATTTCAACTCCTGCCTTATTGAAGGCATCCTGGATATTCTCGTGGAGTTCCGAATAAATGAACTGCATCTCGGTCGGTGTATCGGTGTAAGCATTCAGTTCGTAGGACACATAAAAATCGTTGAGCGCGGTCTGCAATACAAAGGGCTTCGGGGTCTTCAGAATGAACTTCGTCGTGATGGCTGCATCAAGAAGCAACTGATGAACCGTTCGCCATGGGGCGTCGTATCCGATGGTCACGGTCGTGTGGAAGATCACCCCTGCATTCTTGGCTTCTCGCGAGTAGTTCATCACGGCCCCGCCCATTACGGTTGCATTCGGAATCGTGATGGTCTCCTGCTTGGTTGTCACAATTCGGGTCACAAGCAGGTTCCGCTCCACTACTTCTCCAACGGTGTCGCCGATCATGACCCAATCGCCAACAGAAAACGATCGCATATAGGTGAGGATGACCCCGGAAATCATATTTGCAACCGCGGAAGACGATCCTAACGAGAGCAACACGCCAACGAAGATCGAAATGCCCTGGAACGCTGGACTCTTTGAACCGGGAAGATATGGAAAAATGACAATCAATACCAAGACCAGCACCATCAATCGGATAAGCCTCGCTGTGGGTTCAGCCCATTCTGGATAAAAGCCTCTTATGGACACTTCCTGATTGCCAATCTGGGCGAAGATGAATGAGATGAATCGAATGATCTGGCTCGCAACCACAGCAACTACAGCAATGACGAGGAGATTTGGAAGATACGAAAGAACCGACTGGCCCAGTTCTGTTAATGCTGAAATAAGATATCCAGTAATTGCGCGTGAAATGGCGCGTGTGGATGCAAAGCAGCTCAGCACGAACGTGATATAAACCTCGAACACCACAATGACCAGAAGCCAGCGAATCATTGATCCGAGACCGATCGCCAATGAAACGAAGTAGGTCAGGCCGATCTGCCATGCACTTCTTCCCCGATCGATCTTCTTGCGTTCCTCAATCCAATGGCTCAGCCGGCGGCGCTCAGTAAATTCAGCCCTCCTCAATATCCATATCGCGACGACCAGGAGAGCGGTCGCCAACGAAACATAAAGGATGGCAAAGGCAAGCGCCCGCCAACTGTGCTCGCTTCGATAGGTAATCAGCTCTTGTCGAATGTTGCCCGCGTCGTTCGCCGCAAGTTCGGCACGCGGTCTACCGGCCAATCTCGCATCCTCATCAGTAACGGCTAAAAGAACTTTACCACCAGCGGTAATTTCGTCCCATGCTTCTCGACTGCTTACAGCAACCGATTCGGGTGGAATGCTCCTATCTTTGGCCAAGTCAAGTAGACGTTCTGTGATCTTCTCAGCTCTGTCGCTGGGGGTATAGGTGCCAACCTGTTGATAAACAGTAAGTACGTATCGGCCATCAATGGTCACGTTTCCCGGGGACGGCTTTGCGTTCGTGACAGCTTCTGGATCCTGCTCGCCAGGAGCTGCCAGCTGCGGCCCTGACTCGGGTCTTTTCTGCGCAAGCGCCGGTAGGCAAGCCGATATCGCAATCAACAGCCAAACGAATCGGCTGACACGCCGCAGATTCCAAGATGGTGGCAAACCGAAATGCAATTGAATTGACATGTGTCCGTCGCCCCTTCCGGCACCCATGCACGTTTCAAAGCCGCGCATTCACCAGAGGATTCTTGCAAACTAATTGCGCTCAAAGCACTGGTAATTCTTGCAGTAGCCCCGCCCTTCTGTGCTTTCTACACTTGCGCGAGCATGCAGAAGACCCTGCACGGTCAGCGCTCCGGGAGTGCCGGGGTACGAGGAATAAGCGCAAGTCCGAACGATATGGTCATGTTCGGCAAGTTGCACGCCGCGGTAAAAGGAATGGGATGGACAATATGAAATTCAATCGCTCGCTCGTTGGACTATGCAAACATGCTGGCCGGTGCTTTGTTGCCATTCTTTGCTCCCTGATGCTCGTACCGGGTGATGCAGCCTGGGCTGCTTTGCCGCCTCAAGATCAGGCTGCGCAACCAGCTGCAAAGCTCCCGCCTGAACAACTCGATGCTCTGGTCGCGCCAATTGCGTTGTACCCGGATCCCTTGCTCAGTCAGGCGCTGGTTGCATCCACATATCCGCTTGAACTGATCCAGTTGCAGCAGTGGCTGGAGCAAAACAAGGGCCTCAAGGACAAAGCGCTTACGGACGCCGTCATGAAACAGGGGTGGGATGCAAGCGTACAGGCCATGGCTGTGCTCCCCGACATGGTGAAACAGTTGGCGGGGAACATCAAGTGGACGACGGACCTGGGTAATGCCTTCCTGGCGCAGCAGAGCGAAGTCATGGACGCGGTGCAGCGCATGCGCGCCAAAGCACAGGAAAAGGGGAACCTGAAATCAACCGAACAGCAAAAGGTTGAGACAACTGTCGTTGAAAGCAAGCAGGTGATCGTTATTCAGCCGGCCAACCCTGAAGTGATCTATGTGCCGAGTTACAACCCTACGGTGGTATACGGCCCGCCTGTTTATGCTTATCCGCCAATCGTTTATCCTCCCCCTCCTCCCCCTGGGTACTATGCCGCCGGTGTGGCAATTGCCTTTGGCGTCGGCATGATGGTGGGAGCCGCCTGGCACGGAGGCTATGGATGGGGTTGCGGCTGGGGCAGCCATAACGACATTACCATCAACAACAACAATAATTTCGTAAACAACTCCAATCGGCAGAACTTTCAGGGTGGCAATCGAAACCAGGTAAACCCGAGGGGCAACAGCTCCTGGCAGCACAATCCCCAGCACCGCGGTGGCGCTCCGTATCCGGATCGCGGCACTGCAAACAAGTTCGGCGGCACAGCGCGCGGCGATTCGCTGCAAAATCGCCAAAACAACGCTCGTCAGAATCAGGGCGGCAACCGTGGTAGTTCCCCGTCAGCCGGAACCATGGATCGTGGCGGCGGCAACAACAACGCTCGGCAGAATCAGGGTGGCAGTCGCGGAAGTTCCCCCTCAGCCGGAACCATGGATCGCGGTAGTGCAAACAGGAGCTCCGCTGGTACCGGGGGCGATCGTGTCGGAAATCGAAGTGTCCCAAGCGCTTCCAGTTCCAAAGGCAATAGCGCATTTGGTGGTGGCAGTGGCAGTTCAGCTCGCGCCAGCAGCTCCCGTGGGTCTTCCAGCTTCGGAGGCGGCGGCAGGTCTGGGGGCGGGGGTCGCCGTTGATGATGAGGCAAGCGATGGACGCGAAGGAAATGACCCCGAAAGGATTGGACATGACTAGACATTCGCTGTTGTTTGTTGTTTGTGCTCTTTCATCTATGATTCCGGCCTACGCTGGCGAGCAATCCCAGAGCCAGGCCGGAGCTTCGAATACGAGCATCGTCCAGACGACGTTCTCTTCGCCGCAGGCCGCCGTAGAAGTTCTTATTAAGGCAACTGCGGACTATGATGTAACGGCTCTGAGGCAAATATTCGGCCCCGCAGGAGACGACTTCATCTCCTCGGCGGACCCTGTTCACGACAAGACCCTCGGCACTGCTTTCGCCAAGCTCGCGCAAAAAAAGAACGTGATTCAGGAAGACCCTGCAAACCATAATCGGGCCATCCTCATCTTGGGCGATGACGACTGGCCGTTTCCCGTTCCTCTTGTGAAGAAGAGCGGCAAGTGGCACTTCGATTCCGAGGCAGGACGCACCGAGATTCTGTATCGCCGCATAGGTGAGAATGAACTGGATGCCATTCAGATTTGTCGCGGATTTGTCGAAGCACAGGAAGAATACGCTTTGACACTTCACGATGGGTCCGACCTGAACCAGTACGCTCAAAAGATCATCAGCACTCCGGGGAAGCAGGACGGTCTCTATTGGAAGAATAGCGACGGCAGCGATGGCGGCCCCATTAGCGAGACCATTGCAAAGGCAATCGAGGAAGGCTACACGTTCGAGAAGCGGGCCCCTTATCACGGTTACTATTTCAAGGTCCTCAAGGGGCAGGGTGACAAAGCCCCTCTGGGCCGGCTCGATTATGTAATCGATGGCGCGATGATCGGCGGCTTTGCTCTTATTGCGGTGCCGGCACAGTATCGAGTGACCGGTGTCAAGACGTTCATGGTCAGCCAGGACGGAGTCGTCTACCAGAAAGATCTGGGACCGGATTCACTGAAGATCGCAAAGGATCTGGAGTTATTCAATCCAGATGCGACATGGTCACCAACCTATGATGAGTGGCCTGCGACGAATTCCTCCGTAGAGACGACCGCTCACGAGTAGCGGCATGCGAGCTCAGCTCGCATCAAGTACACCCCATAGGGGATGCTGCAGTATGAGCGCAGCATCCCCTTTTTTTTGCCGCCCTAGAATGTCACTCCAACCTCAAACACCAGGGTTGGGTCAGTCCAGCCTGCATTCAGCACGTACGAGGTAAAATCTACGCTCTTGTGAAAGAACCCCACGAAGACCCCGCGCTGCACATCGAGTCCGGTGTGATAGACCTTCGTTCGCTGAGCCACAAGTCCAAATCGAACCCACTTCTCCGGCGCGTAACCGAGTTCGGTCCAACTGTAGAAGAAGTTGCTGTCTGAGTGCTTCAGGTCAAACACGAACTCACCGTCGACCGAGAGTTCGATCCGCTTGTACCCGAGGGATATCTCGTAGCCGGGCGCCACTCCCGCAGTGTTGCCGAACACGCAGCCGACCATCGGGGTCGCGCTTAGCGTCAGCTTGTTTCCTGTCTCGAAGTTGTACCCGGTCCAGACAGATCCGGTCTTCATCTCCTCGTAGTTATAGCGCCCTTCAAGGTGAACATGCTTGTGGTCTGCCGAGAATACCGCCATCCCGTAGTCGGCATCCTGCGGTACAACATACGCGTCACCCGTGATTGCCAACGACCAGGGTCCGGGTGCATTGGCACCCTTGTCACTTCCCTCGACGGGTGTCTGCGCCATCGCTCCGGCGCCTGCAATAAGCAGCATTGCGCCGAGTTGTCGCATGCCCTTCATCCGCCTAACACCAAGGCAACGGCCGCCAGCAGAATGCCCAATCCAAGACCAACAAACCCAGTACGCCAGGGGTTGCGCCCTGTCACACGCCCGAACAGAAACCCAACTACAAAGAGGAGTCCTATGGCGATGGCGTTTGAAACCCTGAGAGCAAGTGCGACACGGCTCATAAAGATGAAAGGGATCACGACCGGTACGGTCGAAAAGACGACCAAAAGAAACACTCCCAATCCGGCAAGCAAATCATCCCTGTTTATCTCTATTCTTTGACGCGGTTCCGGCGAATCCTTGAGTAATTGACGTATTCGTTCATAATCCGAGCAAACAAGGACGTCAGCCACAACCGGCGGGAGCGCATCCGAGATGGCTTGATAGGCCTCCTCCGGCACGTCCGTACTGCGAACTGTCTGTAGAGCGAGAAGCCCACTTCTGCGCTCACCAAGTCGGGCCATCACAAGGAGCGTGCCGTCGATAATTCCCCATGCCAAGTTGCATCCCAATGCTGCAAAGAGCATTTGGTGAACTGTTTCGCGTCCCGCATCTGCTTGATCGATGGTGAGAGTGAACGTCGTCACCATGATCAATCCGCAAAAGACCTCTACGGTCCTGTCCATGGGTTTGAGCACACGCTTGCGGGAATTGTTCAGTTTCCATTCCATCGAAGCGTCAATTGTATCTGAGAATCAGGATCAGCAGTGATAGCGAGGCTCAGATCCCAGCGATTCTGCATATGCCTCTCCCTTCTCTCGTCGCTATTATGCTGATGCCGAATCGGCCTTGATCGCCTGATATTTGGCGACAGCCATTTCGACGTTGAATTGCATGCCTTCGTTGCCAAGGTCCTTGCCAAGTTGCGATTTTCGGACCATCGCAAGGACCTGTGGGTTCATCCCGACGAGCCATAGTTGCGTGCCTTGTTCGCGATGCCGCTTCTCGGCATCCATCAGCATCTTGAGAGCCGTGTACTCGAGATCGGGGACTCCACACATATCAAGCGCAACAATTCTAGGCTTTCGCTGTTCGACCAGGGGTTTCATCTTATTCGCAATCTGGCCAGCATTGGCGAAGAACACCCGTCCCTCGACTCGAAGAATCAGCATGCCCGGAAATTCCTCGTCGTCGGGAGATTCCTCCGAGCAGGGCCTAAAGACATTGGTGCCTCGCTTGCGCCCGAGAACGTACACGGGCGGATCAGCAACCTGGTATGCGAGTGCAAGAAGAGAGACAACGATCGCAACAAGGATGCCTTTCAGGGTTCCGACGAGAACGACTCCGGCGAAGGCGACCAGTGCCCAAATGAACTCCGTTCGGCGAACGCTCAGAATCGAGCGGAATTCAGCGGGCTTGATAAGACCGATAGAGTAAACAATGACCACCGCAGCAAGGGTGGCCTGAGGCATAAAAGCGATGACCGGCGCTAGCAGGAGCATGACGATCAGCGTGATTGCCGCAGTGACGAGCTCTGACAACTGAGTGCAGGCGCCTGCGAGGCGGTTGACCGCGGTCTGCGTGGTTCCTCCTCCGCCGGGCATTGCGCCGAGGAATGCGCCTCCTGCATTGGCCAGTCCGGTAGCCAGCAGTTCGCGATTGGCCTGTGGAGTGGGCTCATCGTTTCGAGCGAATGCGCGACCAGCGGCGACGGTTTCAGTGAAACTCATCAGGGCAATGCCTAGAGCGCCGGGCCAAAGCTTGTCGGCCAGCGTAAGAACGGGTACCGTGAGGTGCGGCAGTCCCGGCGGAACGTTGCCGACGAGTTGGACTCCATGCGCATTCAGGTTGAGCAGGTAAGCACCGGTAATGCCCAGACCGACCGCGAAGAGGGGAGCGGGGAGCCTGGGCGCGAAGCGTTCAATGCCAACCAGGACCACAATCATCAAGACACCAACTGCAAGGGTGACCAGGGAGGTGTCGGGAAGATGCTGAACAAGGGAAATCTGGGTCCGGAAGAATCCACTCTTCGCAAAGTGAATTCCGAAGATCTTTGGAAGCATATCCAGAACGATGACTAGCCCGATGCCCGCCTTGAATCCGATTAGAACCGGCTCAGAAATGAAGTTGGCAACAAAGCCCAATCGCAGGATAGAGGCGAGGACGAGCATCGCTCCAACCAGGAGCGTCAAAGTGGCGGAAGCGGCGAGGAGCGTTGGTGCATCTGCTCCAGGCACAACATCTCCGAACTCGGCGGCGGCGAGAATTGCGATGGTAGTGGTCGTGCTTACGCTGAGGGCGCGCGAGGTGCCCAGAATGGCATAGATCACCATCGGCAGAAATGCCGTATAAAGGCCCACCTGAACCGGCAGCCCAGCGATGGTGGCATATGCCATAGCCTTGGGGATGATCACAGCGGCTGTGGTCACTCCGGCGACTACGTCGGGCCGAAGCCATTCCTTTCGGTAGGACGTCAGCCAATTCGGTAGCAGAGTATGAGACATACAATCCCTTCCTGCTGGGCAGCCACCATGGCAGCTGAAGTAGATGTAGTTGTTACCGCAAGTTGGCGCGAAGTCCTGAACAGTACGGATACGAACATGCCCACCATGGCCGCATACGAACTCATTTGCGGCGTAACTCCGGCAATGCCTGCGTAGGCCATCCCCTCGGGAACGATCAAGCCGGCTACGGCGATTCCTGCAATGACATCAGCCCTTACTGTGGTTGACGTACACTCGGGCAACCAGCCAACAACAGGCAGAAAGTTGGCTATCTTGGATTTCCTCGCCACAGCATCCTCATTTCAACCGTAATGACCAACTGCTGCTAATATTTTTCGGGCACGAAATGTCTCCCTTTCAGCGTTGCTTGATCGTCGTACTGGCCCTTGGTCTTTCGCCGCGGCAACTTGACGTTTTCGTGTGGCACTTCCTTATAGGGAAAGCGGCTGAGAAAGTGCGTGATGCAATTGAGGCGGGCTCTCTTCTTGTCATCGGAGCGGATGATGTTCCACGGGGACTCTTTGGTGTCCGTCGCCTTTAGCATCAGGTCGCGTGCGCGCGAATATTCATACCAGCGTTTGTACGACTCCACGTCCATGGGGCTAAGCTTCCACTGCCGGACCGGATCCTTTATGCGCGCCTCAAATCTACGCTCTTGTTCCTCTTGTCCAACTTCCAGCCAATATTTGACGAGCATAACGCCTGCGCCCATAATATGCCCCTCAAACATAGGACAAAGCTTTAGGAATCGGTCATGCTGCTCTTTGGTACAGAAGCCCATTACATATTCCACTCCGGCTCGGTTGTACCAACTGCGATCAAAGATCACGATCTCGCCAGCAGCCGGAAAATGTTGAAAGTAACGCTGAAGATAAATCTGACTCTTCTCACGGTCCGAGGGAGCCGGAAGCGCCACCACGCGGAATACTCGCGGGCTCACGCGTTCCGTAATAGCGCGGATTGTGCCGCCCTTCCCCGCCGCATCACGGCCTTCAAACACAACAATGACGCGCAAACCTGTATGCCTCACCCAATCCTGCAATTTGCACAGCTCCGCTTGCAGGCGGCGCAATTCCTGTTCGTACGCTTTGTTGGTGAGACCGTCACTCTTCTTTTGGTTCTGATGCCCATTCTTTGCCATGAGTATCGTTCTCCTCAGCCCGCGAAGGCTCGTTACAATTGCCAACCACCACCTAGAGCCCGGTACAACTGTACATAGTTCTGAAGTTCAGCGTTCCAGGCTGCAGCGAGCGCCAGTTCGGACGTGAAGTACTGTTGCTGGGTAACGAGAACCTCAAGGAAGCTTGTCGCTCCGCCTACGAAACGCACATTCGCAAGACGAGCCGTTTCATAGTATGTGTTCGTTTGCTCCTGAATCTTCGCCCGGTACTTTCGGGACTGCGCGTAGCCCACAAGGCTGTTGGAAACGTCGGCGACTGCAAGCTGAACAGATTGCTTGTACGCGAGTTCCGCCTCATCCCGCTTTGACCAGGCAAGGTTGTAATTGGAGCGAATACGGCCTCCTTCGAACAGCGGCTGCAGAGCCTGCCCCCCCAATGACCAGAAGGTCGCCGGGCCTTGCAAGAAACTCGTAATGGCAGTGCTCTGTGCCCCGAAGGAACTCGTAAGCGCAAACTGCGGAAAGAATGCGGCCTTTGCGACGCCCACGTTCGCATTGGCGGCCACCAGAAGCATCTCTGCGTGGCGCACATCCGGCCGACGCTCCAAAAGAGTCGATGGAAGCCCTGTGGGAACTTCGGGCAAATGTACTTGCTCAGTAAGGCTGACGCCACGCGCAATAGCGCCAGGATTCTTGCCCAGAAGAATACTGATGGTATTTTCGGTCTGCTCAATCGACTGCTTCAGACTGATGATCTGGGCCTCGGCCTGCTCCACAAGAAGCTGAGCCTGAAGCACGTCCGTCTCGGCGCTCTCTCCCCCTTTGAACTTGACAGTATTAAGGTTCAACATCTCCTGATCTGCCACCAACGTCTTTTCAGAGTATCCGAGCTGCGCGTCGTATTCACGCAAGCGGAAGTACGCACTTGCTACATCTGATACGAGGCTCGTCCTTACGACATCCTGTCCAAACTGAGTGGCGACGAGGTTGGCCCGTGCTGCCTCTGTTGCCCTGCGGTACTGACCCCAGAAGTCCACAAGGTACGCGGCCTGGACCGAGAGAGTATCGAAGGTTGGCCCACCTGGATATAACGCGGACCGCACCTGCTCAATGCCCCCCGAAGCGTTTACTGAAGGCAATTGATCCGCGTGCGTTATTCCCACTTGGGCTCTAGCCTGCGCCACGCGGGCTGCCGCTATGCGCATATCGTAGTTGTTAGCAAGAGCTTCGCCGATAAGGTCTTCAAGCACTTTGTCCTGGAACACTGTCCAGAACTTCATCTCCCCGAAAACCTCGCCCGAAGCCTGCTGAGCCGCGTCCGGCGCCAGTCCACGATACTGGTCCGGCATCGTCACCGGCGGCCGCTTGTAATTTGGCCCAACCATACAACTACAGAGCGACAGCAACATTACGGATGCAGCCAATGATCGAGTGCGGATCATACGTGCGCTCCTTTACGTTCTGATGGAGGCTCGCCAGTACCCTCTGGCCTTGCTTTCTCAAGGCCGATCCAGTGACCGAACCTCTCGATCACCACGAACGATACGGGGATGAAGAAGATGGCCAACACCGATGCGGCTAACATTCCCCCGATCACCACGGTTCCCAGCACCTGACGGGATACGCCACCCGCTCCGGTTGCGGTCCACAAGGGCACGCACCCCAGGATGAATGCGAACGCGGTCATCAGAATCGGTCTGAGTCTCAGCTTGGCGCCGGCCAACGATGCTTCAACAAGAGGTTTTCCCTTGTCGTACTCCATCTTGGCGAACTCAACAATCAGAATTGCATTCTTCGCGGCCAGACCGATAAGCATTACCAATCCGATCTGTGCATACACATCATTCTCAAGATGCCTGCTAAACAGCGCCAGAAATGCGCCAAACACGGCAATGGGTGTTCCCAGCAAGACAGCGAATGGTAGTGTCCAGCTTTCATACTGCGCAGCCATAATCAGGAACACGATGAAGAATGCCATCGCGAACACTACTGCCGGACTTACACCTTCGGCCGCCTTCTTTTCCTGGTACGACATTCCCATGTAGTCAAAGCCCATCTCCGAAGGCATGGTCTGTTTAAACGTCTCCTCTAAAGCTGCAATCGCCTGACCGGAACTGTAGCCGGCTGCCGTAGCCGCATTCAGCTGCACAGACTGAAACTGATTGAAGCGCATCGTAAACCCGGGGCCGCTGCGAGGCTCAATCCCTGTGACGGTGCTAAGTGGCACCATCTCGCCTACAGCGTTCTTCACATAGAACTTGCCCAAGTTCTTTGCATCAGTTCGATAATCTCCGTCCGCCTGCACGTAAACCTGCCACTGCCGGCCGAAGCGGTTGAAGTAGTTCACCAGCGACCCGCCCATGAACGCCTGCAAGGTCTGATAGACATTCCCAAGGTTCACCTGCTGGGTGAGCACTTTGTCCTTATCAACCGTCACACCCACCTGAGGTACGCCGAAAAGCGCCGTGGTCGTAACGCTGGCAAGTTCTGGTCGCTTACGTGCCGCCGCCAGAAAGATCTGCAGGTTCTTCGAGAGAAAACTGATGTCCTTGCCTGATCTGTCCTGCAGAACGAAGGTCACACCTCCTGATGTGCCCACACCCGGAATCGCAGGCGGTGGAAATGAGAATGCAACGCCTGTGGTTACCTTCGAAAGTGTCTTGTTGATATTCGCCTTGATCGCTTCATAGCTCTCTTCCTTGGCCTTGCGCTCTTCCCAAGGCTTGAAGCTCACAAAGAAGAATGCGTTGAACGTACTGTTCACGCCGCTCAACATGTTGTATCCAACCACTGTGCTGACATGCTCGATTCCGGGCGTCTTAAGGATGAGATCCTCAACCTGCTTCGCGGCATCTGATGTTCTCTGTAATGACGACGCATCCGGGAGCTGCAAGCCTGCATAGACAAAGCCCTGGTCCTCATCAGGAAGGAAGCTCGATGGAATCTTCCTGCCGAAGAATCCTGCAGCTAGGGTGAGCGCCAGCAACAGGACAAACGAAAAACCAGCCTTATGAATCAAATGGCCGCACGCAGTAACGTACCCATCCGTAGCTCGGCCAAACACATCATTGAACCACCGGAAGAACATCGCCACGGGGCCGCGCCCCTGCTTCCGGGGCTTCAGCAACATCGCTGAAAGTGCCGGGCTCAGCGTCAGCGCATTAAATGCAGAAAAGACAACGGAAACAGCAATTGTGACTGCGAATTGCTGATACATCCTGCCAGTAATTCCGGGAATAAACGCCGTCGGAATGAATACTGCCGCAAGGATCAACGCGATCGCAATCACAGGCCCCGACACTTCATCCATCGCTTTAACCGTCGCTTCCTTTGGCGACAACCCGTGTTCGATATGATGCTCGACCGCTTCCACCACGACAATGGCATCGTCTACCACCAATCCGATGGCTAGGACCAACCCAAACAGCGAAAGGGTGTTAATTGAAAAGCCGAGCATCGGGAAAACGATGAACGTTCCAATCAGTGAAACCGGAACCGCCAGCAGCGGAATCAGGGTGGCGCGCCAGCCCTGTAAAAAGATGAACACTACAAGGATCACCAGCGCGAGAGCTTCAAATAGCGTCTTCTGGATCTCTTTCAATCCCTCCGAGACCGCCAGTGTGGTGTCGAGCGGGATGACATAATCCAGGCCTTGCGGGAATCGTGTCTTGGCTTCTTCCATCAGCTTTCGCACGCCGGCGGCAGTTTTTATCGCATTGCCGCCAGGCAGCTGGTAGACAGCAAGGATGGCTGCTGGCTTTCCATTCAGGCGGCCTTGAAGAGCGTAGGTCTGCGCGCCCAACTCGATTCTCGCCACATCCTTCAAGCGAAGAATCCCTCCGTCTGGCTGTGCACGGACGATGATTTCGCCGAATTCTTCGGCCGACGGTAGGCGGCCTGGGGCGCGAACGGTGTACGTGAAGTCTTGTCCTTTCGGAACCGGCTCGCTACCGATTTGGCCTGCTGGATTCACTGTATTTTGGGTTTGAATTGCATTTGTGATTTCCGGAATCGTAACTGCAAGGCTCGCCAACTTATCCGGATTCACCCAGCACCGCATTGCATATTGGCCGGCGCCGAACACAGTAACCGATGCAACTCCGGGCACACGAGTAAGAGCATCATTAATGTTGATGATGCCGTAGTTCGCTAGAAAAATATTGTCGTATAGATTCGCAGGTGAATAAAGCGCGATCAGCATCAAAGGCGTGGCCGTGGACTTCTGCACCGTGACGCCATACTGAGTCACCGAACTCGGAAGCTGGGAGTTAGCCTGGTTGGCGCGCATCTGCGACAGAATCTGGTCGGTATTTGTTTCCGTGGCGATGTCGAAGTTGACGGTCAGCTTCAGTGATCCGTCGCTTCCGTTCAACGAGTACATGTACTGCATGTTGTCGACACCGGCCATTTGCTGCTCAATCGGAGTTGCCACGGATTGCGCTACGGTTTCAGCATCGGCGCCGAGATAAGTCGTGAGGACTTGAATCTCTGGTGGTGCGATTTTAGGAAATTGTGCCGTAGGAAGGCCCAGCATCGCTACGACGCCAGCGATGACCATCAAAATCGAGATGACCATCGCAACGATGGGACGATTAATGAAGAATTTGGACACGGTTACCTGCCTTCGGCAGCTGCCGTTTGAACAAATGGCTCAGCGTTGACGGTCATGCCGTCGCGTACTTTCTGGAATCCCTCGGCAACCACCTTTTCACCTGCCTTTATTCCTTCGGTGATCACCCAGTTGTTGCCGACCCTTTCGCCCACCTTGACCGGCCGGAAGCTGGCTTTGTTGTCTGGACCGATCACGACTACCTGATAGGCGGACTGGACCTCAATAACCGCAGCTTGAGGCACGAGCAAAGCATCCTTGTTGTCGCCGGTCTTGATGCGTACTCGTCCAAATCCGCCTGGGCGCAGAATTCCCTTTGCATTGGAAAACTCAGCCGCAAGCTGGATCGTACCGGTTTGCGAACTCACTTCTCTATTCACGAGGATGATGTGCCCGGTGCTTGGATACGGGACCTCGTTTGCCTGGATATATTCCACCGTCAGTCCCTGGCCCTTAGCTGCACCCGAGAGCACCGCAGCGACTCTTTCGGAGTTCTGCAGGTAGGCATTCTCACTGATTGAGAAGTACGCCCGAATCGGGTTCACCTTCGAGATCGTCGTCATTTTCGTGGTGGGCCCCACAAGATCGCCGACCTGGGAGGTCGCCACGCCTGCAATCCCATCGATCGGCGAATAGACCTTCGTCCAGTCCAAATTGAGCTTGGCTTGCTCGATCATCGCCTTGGCAGCTTCCACTTGTGCCTTCGCGGCAGCCTCGGCGGACACATCGTTATCCAGCTGCTTCTGAGGAATCGCGTTCTGCGCTGCCAGAGGTATATCGCGAGCCTTGTCGGTCTCTGCACGCGACAGCTCGGCCTGCGCGACCGCCAGTTGCGCTTTGGCCTGATCTAGGGAAGCTTCAAACGGCCGGGGGTCGACTTCAAAGAGAAGTTGACCCGTCTGAACCGGGAAACCGTCTTTGTAATGCTGTTTCAACAAATATCCCTGAACCTTGGGCATAATCTGAGCGTTGGTATCGCCATTCAGCTGGGCTACCCACTCTGAGTAGACAGGGACATCCTGCTGAATCACATCGACGACCTTGACCGCCGGAGGACTGGGCGGCGGTGTTGCCTCCTTCTTCTCGCAAGCATCGAGTGACAAAAGAAGGACGCTGAGGAAGAAGGCTTGGTGGAACCGCTTGATCCACCGGCAGGAAGGGTAGTATTGCAGTGCTAAGCGAGTTTCCATGAATGCGCTCCGCTCCTAGAGACCTCAGGCGTCAAAGGTCACAGAAGGATCACGATGGTTCTAGACTCTTATTGCCTGAACCACCACTAGCAACATTCCTAGTCGAGCCAATTTGTCTATGTGCCGCTAGCAGGGGATTTGCCCTGCAGTTCAGAGCCCTTATGCTTCGCACGACATGTGTCTAAATCCAATTCCATACCTCAATAGGAGCTGAATGCGAATCCTCTGACTTCAGCCTCAATGGTCCCGCGCATCCTCAGATCTGGCCATACGTCATCACAAAAGCAGGGACTGCCATTCTTGCCAGTTTCAAGCTTTTCGTGCGTGCCGTACATTCGGCTGTGGAGCCGAAATGAAACAAGGAGAACTCCCATGCGAAAGACATTTTTCTCGTGGATCCTTCCGTCTGCCCTGCTCATCGCTCAGGGTGTCGCCCTATCACAGTCGAGTCATTCGGTGCACCCAATCTCGATCAATGGACATACTGGGCAGGCGACTGTTTATCAGATCAATGGCAAGTCCTTTATCAGCATCGAGGATCTCGCCCAGATAGTGCACGGAACGGTCTCCTACAGCGGCGAGCAGATCAGCATCAGTCTCCCCGCCGCGGAAGAAGCTGCAAATCCGTCACAGGAAGCCAACGCCACTCTGTCGGCACAATTCATGGAAGATTCGGTCAAAGCCCTCAGCGTGCTTGAAGAGTGGACGACCGCTCTCGCGCACGCAGCCCAAAGGGGAACACCTGGCGATGGAAGCCGCATCGTGATCTTTCATAACCGCGCCGCCTCTGCGATGCGTCTGGCTAAGGCGGCTGCCGTCTCCGACTCTGACCAGAGCGCACTTCAACTCCTCACGCATCACTTCAACGTTGTCAGCGCATGGAGTGACAAGCTGATCGCAGAACGGAAGAGGATGGATACAGCAAAGTACTCAACATCTGAAGGCGCTATCGAACGAGACGAGACCTACCAGAAGATCACCGCTTGTGCCAAGTTCCTTAACACTATGCTGCCCAGCGGCGCATTCCAGGATGACAACTCCTGTCATTGAACCTCGGGCGTCCCGCACGCCATTTTGATTTGGTGAGTTTGGCCTCGCCGCAGGTCGGTCAGCGAACCGGGTTCCTGCGCCCCGAGCTCTGATGTCAGGCTGCCGTGATTTCGGGCCTTGACCTCACGATTTCGCTCTCGTGACGAGCGTCATCATCAAAGCGCAGATGAACGCGATCCACTCTGTGAAGAAAAGAACCTCGCCGGATCCCGCTTTCGCAAATCCGGGGTGGCATAAAAGAAAGCAGCAGCCCGGATCAACTCCGAACTGCTGCCTGATGATCGGCTGGAGATTCCTTACTAAGCGCCCAATGCGCGAATGCTCTTCAATGGCCCGCAACCTGTTCACGAGTCATGCGAGCTACCGCGTCCAGCTTTGAAGTTTCCAACAAATGCTTGGAGTCGACTCGCGCAAATAGATCAAGCAAGCGCGCCACAAGTCCCGTCCATCCGGTTTGGTGGCTGGCGCCGAGACCCGCGCCATTATCGCCGTGGAAATACTCGTAGAAGAGGATGTAATCCCGCCAATACGGATCCTCCTGGAACTTCTTTGCGCCACCGTACACCGGCCGCTGGCCGTTTTCATCGCGCAGGAAAATGCTCGAAATTCTGCGCGAAAGCTCCTTTGCAACTTCGAAGAGGGTCATGTAGTTGCCGGAACGAGTGGGGCACTCAACCTTAAAATCCTCTCCATAGAACAGGTAGAGGTTCATCAGTGCCCGTATCAGGAGCCCGTTGACGGGCATCCAGATCGGGCCTCGCCAATTGGAGTTACCTCCAAACATGCCGGTATTGGATTCTGCCGGCAAATAGTCAACCCTGTACTCCTGTCCTTCGATGTTGAATATAAATGGATCTGCAAGGTGCTTGCGTGACAACGAACGAATTCCGTACGGGCTCAGAAATTCGTTTTCATCCAGCATGTAAGCCAGAACTCTCTCCAGCTTCTTCTTGTTGAGCACGGACAGTATCCGCCGTCCTCCGAAGCCGACCAGCCCTTCTTCGGAATCAGAGAGATGCTTTAATACGTCTGGATGACGTTTCTTGAACAGCTCGATCAGTTCCAGCAGCCGCGGATGCCGTTGCGCAACCCCTGACTCGAAGACAGTCGATGCGCATAGAGGTAGAAGGCCAACCATCGAACGAACCTTGAGCCTCATAGAATCGCCATTTGGGAAGTGAAGCAAATCGTAAAAGAATCCATCTTCCGTATCCCACATCTCATCGTGGTGTACGCCGATTCTGTCCATCGCATAGGTGATCCAGACAAATTGCTCAAGGAACCTGAACGCTATATCCTCGTACATCGGGTCGTAATCGGTAAGAATCAGTGCGATTTCCAGCATGTTCTGGCAGTAAAACGCCATCCATGCTGTCCCGTCAGCCTGGTCCAGATGTCCGCCCGTGGGAAGTTTTGAACTGCGATCGAATACTCCGATATTGTCCAGCCCCAGGAATCCTCCGGCAAACACGTTGCGGCCCTCAGGATCCTTCCGGTTGACCCACCAATTGAAATTGAGCATCAATCCCTGGAAGGAACGTTCAAGAAAGCGAAGGTCCGCACGGCCAAGTTCTTTCTCGATACTGTAAAGGAACAATGTAGCCCAGGCGTGTACCGGTGGATTCACGTCGCTGAAGTTCCACTCATAGGCAGGAATCTGGCCGTTCGGATGCGCGTAGAGATTCCTCAACATCAGGAGCAGCTGGTCCTTGGCAAAATCGAAGTCGACCAGTGAAAGCGAAATGGTATGAAACGCCAGATCCCAGGCCGCATACCATGGATACTCCCACTTGTCCGGCATCGAGATGATGTCGCGGTTGAGCATGTGGAACCATTCCGTGTTCCGCAAACTGCGGTGCGTATCTCCTGTCATCGGATGAGCGTCGTGTTCGGCCAGCCATTTGTCGAGATCAAAGTAATAGAATTGCTTGCTCCAGAGCATTCCGGCCAGCGCCTGCCGGTGCACGCGGCGCTCATCCTTGCTCAGCGAGGTTGGTGTGATTCGGTCGTAGAACTCATTTGCATCAGAAAGCCTGGAGGCAACAATGCTGTTGAAGTCCGCGAACGCATCAGCGGCTGGCTTTGTGCTTAACCGCAAACGCACAACCTCGGATCCTCCAGCGGGAACTTGAAGCACATAATGGGCAGCCGCCTTCGTGCCCGTCTTATCGGGATTGACGGCTTCCCTGTTCCCACCTATTACGTATTCGTGAAATGCGTCTTTTACATAAGGCGACGGATTCGGCTGGCCCCACAGCAGACTGGCATTTGATTCGTTCTCTGTGAACAAAAGCTCCGGATTACCGCAGCATTGCAGCGTGTAGTCGACGAGGGTCGGATGCGACGTCAGCACACTTCCCTCACCCGCCGATCGCAGACTGGGCTTGCCTATCGAGCCTCCAAACGACCACGTGTTCCGGAACCAGAGTGTTGGAAGCAGATGGAGTTCGGCAGTCTCAGGACCGCGATTGCAAACGGTGATCTGGATCAGCATGTCCTCTGGGTCGGACTTCGCATATTCGACGAACACGTCAAAGTAACGATCGTCGTCGAAAATTCCGGTATCCAACAACTCATACTCGAACTCTTCCTTTGTGCGGCTCCCGTTCGTCTCCAGCAAGTCGCGATATGGATACTCTCGCTGAGGATATTTGTAGAGATACTTCATATAGGAGTGAGTCGGAGTGCTGTCGAGATAGAAGTAGTATTCCTTCACATCCTCGCCATGATTTCCTTCGCTATTCGTCAGCCCAAACAAACGCTCCTTCAGAATCGGATCGCGACCGTTCCAGAGCGCCAAGGCAAAACAAAGCTGCTGCTGATCGTCAGACACCCCGGCGAGCCCGTCCTCGCCCCAATGGTACGCGCGCGAGCGCGCTTGATCGTGGGAGAAATAACCCCACGCGTTTCCGTCCTGGCTGTAATCCTCTCTGACGGTCCCCCATTGCCTCTCACTTAGATAGGGTCCCCACTTCTTCCATGGCACGCCCAGCTCTCGCGCATCATTCAGGCGCTTCTGCTCGGTACATTCGGCGTAAGGCAAAGGAGTGCTGTTCTCGCGTGAGGGCGTCATAAAATGTTCCTCCTTGAATAAAACGTGGATCCGTTGGATTACGGTTTGAAGACACAGAGAAGGACCCAAAGCCGAGCCATGCGCTGTCAACCGCGCAATACCGGCCTCTCGCCCTGAAGCTTAGGCAGAGCGAGAAACGCCGACAACTACCAGAACTGCTAGCGGCTTACCGCATTACTCAAAACCGGATTCTGTAACCCGTGGAGAATTGGAAGTTGCCTTGCGTGACGTAGTAATCGGTGGAGATGATGCTTCCGATCGCCGACTCCCGAGGACTGGGGTAGTCCCGAAGGTATCGAACCAGCGTTGTGCCGAAATCGAATCGGATAGTAGATCGACTTGACGGATAGATCTCGAAAGCTCCCCCTGCATCTACGGCAAAACGGCTTAGATCTGTGAAGTGCGCAGACTGACCCCCACTCCATGCCTTTTGGTAATAGATAAAGCCAGGCCGGACTTTGCCGTACAACCCCCAAGTCCTTGCCCGCGATCCAACCTTCGCTCCAAACAAGCCCTGAATACTTGGGCCACCTTGACTTGATCCGTTCGGGAAGAGATTTACTTCGCTATCAAAGTAGATGTGCTCAAACATATGAAAACCGTACGGGAACCCGATGCCCGAATAGTTCTCCCGGCATCCAATGCAATTGCTCTGCACTCCGGGAAGATTGACGTTCACAAAATGGAAACCGGAGCTCATCCGATTTCTCTTCCATAAATCTTCATCCTCGTGTGAAACAGGAGACTTCAGCTTGGCGGGAACAAAACGCCGTTCGCTATATGCCCGATTCCACGGCACCACACCGGAGAACAAAGCCGCGAAGTTACGGCAGGGTTCCAGGGAGCTTCGCAAAATGTTCCCATACAGCCGGTTATGTTCGCCTACCTTTCCGGCTACGTACCTGTCGATAATGTCTTCGACCATCACCCATCCCGTGCCCACAATGGGGGTGATAATCCAATCCGATAAACCCGTGTTATTTGTCGGCGGGGGAAAATTGGGATTGTTCTTGCATTTGGGCTTATCGCCGCAACCGGGCACGTAATCCCAACCACCCGCATTTCCTATGCTCGTCTCGCTCAGCGGTCCGATCTTCCACTGCACCTCGAAGGCCGCAGCCCACGCCATTCCCTTCAAGCGGCTCGTCCAGTACTGCGGGTCCTTACCGAAAACTCGCGTGCTCCCCACCGGGCTGTTCTGTAGAAATATCCAATTCGCAATTGCGCCCTGCATCGGATGAGCAATGTCATTCACCAGGAAATCATCGCCGTCTCCCCAGCGTTTAAGGTCATAGCCTTTGAAGGAAACAAGCCAGTTGTGAATGAAAGGACCGTGAGCCAACTGAAACCGCAGAGCCCTATCCTGACCCAGCCGGAACGAGTGCTCTACCATGAGGTATTCGAATTCCTGGCGTAACGCACTCCTCAGCTGGAAACGTGGTTTTGGCTCGGCTCTAACTGGGAAGTAGCCGCCTTCTGATGCGTCCATTTCCAACAGGCTCAGCCGCGCCTCCATTGTTGAGCCGTCGAGAACGGCTGCCTTTTCCGGGGGGACATCCGGCAAATCAGCGGAATCTGGACGCGGCGAAATCTCCCTGTTGGCAATCTCCCTCAGTGCCTCTTCATCACCCGAAGCTAGTGCTGAAACGTATGTTTGTGGCTCGGCTAACGGCGTCTGAGCGCCCGCCGAGCACAATGGCATCAACGTGGCGATGAAGAGAATCCCCCGAATCGAACTGCAACCAAACAGTTCTCTACGCGCTCCCACAGATTTGCTGATTGCGGCGATTCCTTCTACATAACTCGAGAACCTGACAAAGGCCGACAATTCACCCAGACCTCACAATGAAATCCAGCACTACGGTCTTCTGCAGATTAGGAGTTTGGGCTGGTCCGAGGAACTGCCAAAAATGCGAGCGAAAACTGTGGTTCGCTCTTATAAAGCATCCTCCGATGTTGGTGTTTCTGTGACGGATTGGATTTACGCGGGCCAAAGAAAAAAGTGATTCAAATCACCGCCCAAGTCGGGCATGGATAGAGCGTGCGGAAAGAGACTATGGATTCATCCCTTGATATTCATCCGCTTATATCCTTTCCGTGCCGATGCTTCCACTAGTCATGCACAGAAGCAACGATCGCCATTCGCTAGTAATTTCTGTAGTTCCAGAAAATCGCCCCAGAAGCGAATATCAATGGGCGGATCGTCCCTCAGTGCTTGTCGTAGACAAATACTGGGCAGGTGTTTTGCGCGACCGCGGAAATTGAAAAAGGGGGAGGACGAAGTGAAAACACCGAAGTTGGTTCTCGCGATCTTGCTCATGAGCGCGGTACCGGGAATTTCTCAGGTCGTGCAAGTTCAGGTCAAACCGTTGACGGATGAGGACATCAAGCTTATTCGTCAGGATGTCCAGTCCATCAAGGACGACGTTATCCGGGACACGATGCAATTTACTGAGGCCGAGGGGACCGCCTTTTGGCCCGTTTACAAGCAGTATGCCGATGAACAGCGCGTAATCGCCGAAAAGCGCTTCGCCGTGATCATGGATTACGCGAAGCACTATGACACGATGACCGATGCGGATGCCAGTAGCCTCTCCCAGCGCATGTTCCAGATTGAAGACGAAACACAAGCGCTACGGAAGAAGTATCTCTCCAAATTCGAAGCCGCACTCGGAGCCAAACGGTCGGCCAAGTTCTATCAGGTTGACAATCGCTTGACGATGATCATCAACATACAGCTTGCCTCTGAGATTCCTTTGATTCCTTGATTCCGGCATGCGAGAGCACGATTCGCATCGGAAACAGGCGCAGACAGGCAGTCCCGATTTCAACGACCCCTCCACCGCAGGGGCCTGGAGGAGACGAGCAAAGTTCAGAGGCCTACTGCTGTCTCCGCCATTTCACTGAATCAGACCGAACGTTGATCACGCTTCAACACGTAGTAAGCACGCTACGGAATGAGAGGGGTTGTTTGGGAGTTGCGTATACGCGCGGAAAGACCATCGCCTGTTTTCGCAGCTCTCCTCTCAGGTAACCACCCGTTACGCAAGATTGGAGACGACGTATGAAGAGGAGCACTTTACTCACAGCCGTTGCGATGTCCATGTTGGCGCTTGGTTGCGCCTGGGCACAAGACGTCCGCTACAACTTCGACAAGGATGCCGACTTCACCAAGTTCAAGACCTACAAGTGGGTAGTCTTGAAGGATGCCACCCCGGTGAATGACATCACGGATAAGGAGATCAAGAGCGCCATCGATGCACAACTCGCCGCGAAGGGTTTAACCAAGGTGGACACCGACACTGCTGACCTTTATATCGGCTACCAGGGCGCAGTTGGGCAGGAGAAGCAATACACCTCCTATGACACGTCCTGGGGATATGGTGCCGGATACGGTCGCGGCTGGTACGGTGGCCCCACATCGGGCATGTCAACCGGCCAGACCTCAACAATTTACGTCGGTCAGTTGGCGGTTGACATGTACGAGTCCGCCAAAAAGGATCTGGTCTGGAGAGGTGTCGTGAGCAAGACTCTGGATCCGAAAGCCAAACCCGACAAGCAGCAGAAGAATCTGACCAAAGCCATGACGAAGCTCTTCAAGAATTATCCGCCGATGCCGAAGTCGTAACCATCTCACCTATTCAGTAAGGGTGCCGGCATTCCTGGCACCCTTTTTCTAGTTGTCCCCTGCAGTCTGCCAACACCTGAGAAGGGGGAAGGGTTAAGCCTTCTTTAGTTCAGACTGAAGACATAACCTAGCCAGAAGCGCTGACTTGCACACATCGCTGCCACCGATCAGCCTTCCCAGCATACGAACATCGAACGAATGGTTCGGCCTGCGACGATCCGGAAAGACCCACTTAGATTGAATTCGCTGAGGCGAGCCCATTGCTCTACCCTCTTGCTATGAGACGCCTCGCGCTCCTGCTGCTACTGGTATGCTGCTGCCCCACAAATCAAGCGGCTCCCCCCGAAACCGCCGCACGGGCCGCCGAACTAATCCGCGTGCTCGGTCTCAACGTCCTGCCGGGGGAATCCGGCTACCTGGGCCTTATCGGCGCTTCTGCTCAGACAACACTCGTACATGGCAAGCCCATCGCAGTGCAGAGCCAGGTCTATTACATGCTCACGCGCGAGCGGCCCATCAACTACCTGCATTGGCTCGAGCCCGATGACACCCACATCCTCATCGAGGGCGGTCCTGTGGACTACTTCATCTTTCATCCCGATGGACGGGTGGAGAAGATCACCCTGGGGCGCAACGTGGCTGCGGGCGAGCGGCCCGTCGTGGCCGTGCCAGGCGGGTGCTGGAAGGCCCTCCGTTTGCACGACGGCGCTGCATACGCGCTGATGGCCAACGCTCTCTCGCCGGAGTTCACCCCGGACCGCGTAAAGATCGGCGCTGGCCCGGCATGGCTCAAACGATATACGGGCGCGGCCCCATGGGCCACGCCCGCAACTCTGCGTTCCTTCATCGGTCCCAACTGGAATCCGATCGACTAAGAGACTAGGCCGGCCACGCCGCGCGACTGCCTCGGCCCGACGACGTAAATCCCATGTCGGCCGAAATGCCGCGCACGCACTGCAGCAGGTGGTTGGCAATCGTCGGCAGTTTCTGCGCCGTCACGCGGAACGAGGGACCGGAGACGCTGACTGCGCCTACCGGCTGACGTTGCGTGTCCAGCAGCGGCACCGCGATGCAGCGCAGGCCTTCTTCCAGCTCTTCATCGTCGATTGCGTAGCCGCGCCGCCGCGTCTTCTCAATCTCAGCCCGCAGCGCCTCTGCTGAAGCAATCGTGCGATGCGTGTGGCGTTCAAACTTGGTGCGGCGCAGAATTTCGTTCACGCGATCTTCTGGAAGAAACGCCAGCATTGCCTTGCCCACAGACGTGCAGTGGACTGAATTGCTCGAACCCACGCGCGTAATCATCCGCACCGAACGCGCCGGCTCAATCTTGTCGATGTAGATCACACGCGCCTGCTCCAGAATGCACAGGTGCGCCGTCTCCTCGGTCTCCGCCACCAGGCGGCGAAGATGCGGCTGCGCGCGGTCACGCAGGTCGTACTGCTCAATAGCCCTGTTGCCGAAGTCGAACAGCCGCAGCCCCAGGCGGAACTTCCCGTTGCTCGTCCGCTCCACCATGTGGTGCCGTTCCAGCACCATCAGGAATCGGTGTGCCGTGCTCTTGTGCAACTGCAATGAGGCCGCAACTTGAGCCAATCCCAGCGGGGTGTCGCTCTCCCCCAGCAAATCCAACACTGCAAAGGCCCTGTCTAGAGCCTGCACCTTATAAGTCCCTTGCGGGGCTACATCTCGCATTATGATCCCCTGTTCCGCTAAATGATTGCAAGATCAGTTTCTCAGGATATGGGATCAACGTCAAGAAATGGGACAGAAGCAATGCCCTATGCTCATGAAACTAGAGCAGTCGTGTCCGTATAGCTGGATTTAGGCCTGTACCGTGTCGCCTTCGCCCGGCGCGAGAAAGAGATTCGCCTCCAACCCGTGCTGCCGCGTGTAGAGGTCGTAGTAGCGCCCGCCCAGCGCGTAGAGTTCAGCATGGTTGCCACGTTCCAGAATCACACCCTGCTCCACCACCAGGATTTGATCCGCACGCCGGATGGTCGAAAGCCTGTGCGCGATCACAAACGTCGTCCGCCCCTGCATCAGCTGGTTCAGTCCGGCCTGGATCATCGCCTCGGATTCTGAATCCAGCGAACTTGTCGCCTCGTCCAGAATCAGGATGCGCGGCTCAGCGAGCAGCGCGCGCGCAATTGAAAGCCGCTGCCTCTGCCCACCTGAGAGCTTCACACCGCGCTCGCCCACAATGGTGTCGTAGGCCTCCGGAAAGCGCTCAGCAAACTCGTCCACGCGCGCCGTGCGACATGCGAATAGAAACTGTTCCTCTGTGGCATCCGGTTTCGAAAACATGATGTTCTCGCGGATTGACCCGTCGAACAGAAACGAGTCCTGCAGCACCACGCCCAGCTGCGAGCGAAAGGTATTCAGGTCCACCTTTGCCAAGTCGATGCCATCCACGAGTACGCGTCCCATCGACGGTGTGTGGAATGCGCAAAGCAGGCTGATGATCGTCGACTTGCCCGAACCGGACGAACCAACCAGTGCCGTCACCGTGCCCGGTCGCGCCTCAAAGCTGATGCCGTGCAGCACGGGTTTCTCTGGCTCATAGGCAAACTCCACGTCCTCAAAGCGTACCGTGCCCTGGATCGGCGGCATCTTCACCGTGCGCTCCGGCGTCTGGTTCTCTTCGAGCTCCGACATGATCTCGCTCGTGCGATCCAGCCCCGCGAAGGCCTCCGTCAACTGGGTGCCTATGTTCACAATCTGAAATACCGGCGCAATCATGAACGCGAGAAACATGTTGTAACTGAAGTAGTCGCCTACGGTCCACGTGCCCTGCAGCACGCTGTGCCCGCCCAGCCACATCACCAGCGCCGACACCAGCCCCAGCACCGTGGTCGACGCCGACGCCAGCACACTGGTCATGGTCAGCGACTTCATCACATTCTGCAGCAGACGGTCCACACCAGCAGCAAACACCGAGTGCTCGCGCTCTTCCGCGTGATAGCCCTTGATCACGCGTACGCCGCCCAGCGACTCAGTAAGCCGCCCCGTCACCTCGGCGTTGATCTTCGACCGCTCGCGGAAGATGGGACGAATGATCTTAAACCCGTACTGCAGCACAAAGACAAACGAGCCCACCACAGCGAACACCGACAGCGTCACCGTTACACTGCGATGCATCAGAAAAATAAATGCCAGCACCGCCGTCAGCATGCCACCCACAAACTCGACGAGGCCCGTACCGACAAGGTTCCGCACGCCTTCTACATCGCTCATGATGCGTGCGACCAGCGTGCCTGTGCGGTTCTCATCGTAGTAGGCCACTGACAGCAGGCCCACGTGCTTCTGCACCTGCCGGCGCATCTCCGCGATCAATCGCTGCCCTGCCTTCGACAGCAGTTGCGTCAGCGAGAACGAGGTAATCGCCTGCACCACCATCGCGCCAAAGACAAGCGCGATAAATTTCGGCAGCAGCGTGGGATTGCCGTGCGGTGTCAGAACCTTGTCGAGCAGAGGCTTCGACATGTACGGCAGCACCAGGCCCGCCACGCGATTCACGGCCATCAGCACCATGCCGATCAGCAGCAACCCCTTGCGCGGAGCGACAAGCGCCCACACCTGCGGCCACAGCTTCTTCATGTTGATCTTCCGCTTGGACAGTTCACCCTGGCCGGCGCGCCCGCCGCGACCGTGTGGCGTGCGCTCAGCGCGCATGCCCATTCCCATTCCGCCGCGCATAGTCCCCATGCGCTAAACCGTGCCCGAGCGGCGCGCGTCAATAAACGACTTCACGCACATCAGAACGTAGACGAGCAGCAACCCGGCCATCGCGGCCTGCGACGACAACGCGATCATATTCGGTTCCATGCCCTCTGACCGCGCCTTCCCGTAGCTACTCAGTGCCCGTCCCGCCGCGCCCAGAAAGCCCAGCAGACCGATCGTCACATTGATGTGCATGAACAGCTTGCGCTTCTTCCCGCTGGGGCTCATCGCCAGCCAACCAAACACCGCCAGCGCCAGTCCAAACCACGTGGGAATCAGCGCTGTCGGAAACTGGCTACCGGTGCCGAAATACCCGACCAGTCCCAGCACCACCAGCAACGCCGCAAACACCAGGGATATCTTTGCCATCACACTGATCCTTCTTCTTGGGGTAGCAATTCCGTTATGAGTCCACTCGAGGGATGCTGCCAGCCGCTTCCGGATTCAGAATCCACTCCATCACTCTCGCCGCCAGCGTCTCTGCACCCACATCAGATGCAACACGCAGTACATTCCCACCCTTCGGCGGCTCCAGCGTCTCCAACTGGCTGTCGAGCAGGCGCGGATTCATGTAATGCCCCTTCCTGTGCGTCAGACGCTCCTCGAGCACTTTACGCGGAGGATCGAGCCACACGAACCGCACATCCTCGAGTCCCTCGGCCAGCCGTGCGCGATAAGCATCCTTCAGCGCCGAGCATGTCATCAATCCGTTTGCACCCTCTGCCTGCCAGCCTGCCAGCACCGCATGCAGCGCGTCCAGCCAAGGCTTGCGGTCCTCGTCATTCAGGGCCACACCGGCGGCCATCTTGGCCTTGTTCTCTGCCGAGTGATAATCGTCGCCCTCGGCCATTGCCCACCCCAGCCGCTCAGCCAGCCTGACCGCCAGCGTCGACTTTCCTGAGCCGCTCACGCCCATCACCACAAGTTGCATCGGCCTAGCCCCCGACCGTGCGCCGGACGTCATCGAGCACCTGCTCAGGGGTCCACTCGTTACCGGGATAGAACTTGACCACCTTGCCGTCCGCACCGATCAGCGTGGTCGACAGCGTGTGATTGATGATGCCGTAGCCAGCATCGGTCAGCCCTATGTCGAAGAACCTCGCCATCTCCGCAACCACTGGCTTCTGCGCCACCGCAAAATCCCAGTGCGCGAAGGACTTCTTCGCATCGCCGCCAATGTACCCCGCGCCATACATCTTCAGCCGCTCCGGAGTGTCGTAGTCCGGGTCGAAGCTGATGCTCATCAGATGCGTCTTCGCATAGAGCGCCGGCGTCGCCGCAAGCTGCTTCTCGATGTTGGCAAAATTCCGCGTCACCAGCGGGCAGAAATTCGGCATCGGGCAGCGTGTGTAGATGAACGTAATCAGTAACTCCTTGCCGTGGAATTGCCGAAAGCGCAAAGCGCGCCCATCCTGGTTGCGCACCGAAAAATCCGGCACGGCGTCGCCCGGCTCCGGCACGTGATAGATCGAAGTCGGCTTGTAGTCAGGCCTGGATTGTCCCACCACGACGATGTGGTCCAGCAATACCGTTGCGTCGTCGCTCTGCGACACCAACACGTCCGCCGTAATCACATCTCCCGAATGCAACTCGCCCAGGATGCTCGGGTCCTTGAGCTTGTAGGGCATTGTCATCGCATCCATAAAGCCGGGAATCGCTTCGTGATCCAGTGTGACCTCGCCCTTCGACGGATTAACTGAAATCACCTTGCCGCGCAGGTGGTAGATCTTGAACTGAGGGCTCGCAGATTGGGTCGAGGGAGCCTGGCCCGAACGGCAACCGGCAACAGAAAGCATCGCGAGCAGGAGGAAGGCAGACAGGCGGCGCATCCCTCAAGTGTACAACCCGGGCGTCCGCTGGCGGCGCTCTGCCGTAGCAGCGTATAACCCAAGCATGGGGCCTCAGTCAGGCGAAGAGATCGACAACTGGCTGCGCGAAGGCGGCGTTGTGCTTGCCGCCAGCGAACGCGCCGCCCGAGCACTCATCTTCGGCTTTCATGAGCGCCGCCGCGCCGAGGGACTCGCCGCATGGCCCGCACCCGCCATCCACACCTGGACCGCCTTTGCCCGCGCCGCCTGGGAATCCCACACTGGCGACCGCATGCTGCTCAATCCCGCGCAAGAGCAGACGCTCTGGACCAGCATCCTAGCCCGCGAAACCCACCTCGCCACCCTGCTCGAGGGACCGCGCCAACGCCTTGCCGCCCTTGCCATCGACGCCCACCAACTACTCTGCTCCTGGACGCCGCGCTATCTCCATCCAGCTGCGCGCGCGTCATGGGATCGCGATGCCGCCGCCTTCAGCCGCTGGCTGGCGGCCTTTGACGCCGAGTGCATCCGCAATCGCATCCTCAGCCCTGCGCGCCTGCCGCTCGAGCTCATAGATCTGCTCGCATCGGACCCCGAGCCGCGCTCGCCTCTGCTGCTCGCGGGCTTCGACCGGCTGCTGCCGCTGCATCGCGAGTTG
>WSSedB1CaDRAFT_10000171_pt1 | contig 31537 bp, 27 predicted proteins | sample WetSurSB1Cattail_FD_9460 | JGI IMG/M metagenome (IMG submission 9460)
CCCTGCTTCAGAGGCNGGGAAGCAGGCGCGAGCCGGGAGTGCTTTGCCGGGGGCCGTATGCGGCCATGAAGACATCAATAGCGCGAGTTGTGGCAGCCTTAATTTTCTCGGAACTGACCTCCCCCACAAGTTGAAACAGAAAACGATCAATAAACTCGGATTCCAACAGGCTGTGTAGATGACATGTTGCCACGACTGAATCAGCCTGCCTAAGCTTGCCGAGGCTCATCGCTGTCCGTATAAACTCAGCAACCAAGTTTTGACTGCTAAGCACACGGCGCTCATACATAAGACGCCCCAGCTTGGTACGGCCAGACACTGAAATGGCTAAATGTCGACTTGCCTGAACATCCGGAGAATAAAGAAAGGTCAGCCAACGTTCACCAAAATTTCGTAGCAATGCAGTAATGTCTTCTGTAGATGTCTCTATTGATTGATAAACAGCCTCGTACTCAGCATCAACAGAGAGTGTCATCACCTCGAAAAACAACTCCTCTTTAGAAGGAAAATAGTTGTAAAGTGTCGCCTTGGATCCACCCACTCGCGCACATATTTCGGACATCGATGTCCGTTCGAATCCTAATTCCTGGAACGCTTGAGCGGCCACTTTGAGAATCGTTTGACGCTTTGCTTCAGTCTTTATTGCCATTCTATTTCCGGATTCTCCTTGAATTGTTCGGTAGTTTTTGAGGGCTATCAATAATTACCGCTGCGAAGAGTGTCTGTAAAGTAATTTATGGCAATACATTTTATAGCTTTACAATTAGCATCTCCTGTGAATTACACCTATCGTTTAACTCCATCCCAGCAGGCATCAGCAACATTCTCTATCAAAGCGTCATTTAATTTAATGTTGCCGAGCGTATGATCTCTGACGACGGAGATCAGGGGGCCGTACGCTAAAGAAAAGTGTACGGGAATGGGAAGGTCTTTCAGCGTCCGTTGCGCTAGACCCTCTTCAATAAGTCTAACGCATACGTTCTTACTGCCTGAATTGAAAATTTTGTTTCTGCGGCAGAGCACACCGTATGGTGAGTTGTGGAACTGTTCCATATAACGAAAATGCAGGGGAAAGCTAATAAAGTAGTGAAACAGGCCTTTGTGCAAATGATGAAAACGTTCCCGTAAAGGCTTTTTCGTCGTGTATCCGTCCAGAATTCCCTCTTTAATTTTTAGTTCCAGCTCACGATAAACCTCAGTAATAAGCACTTCCTTGTTTTCAAAATAACAGTAGATAGTCCCTGCCGCCACACCAGCATATTCTGCGATCATGGACATGGTGGCGCCATGAAAGCCATGCTCGACAATCAGCGTAATAGCCGCCTGCACAATTTCACCGTGTTTATCAGGCTTTGACATTTTGACCTCTCGCACCCTTAGTGAGCTTTAGGGTCAGTTACAACGCACACATTACCTATCATTATTAATAAATGCCAAATCGTCAGCAAAGGTGATGAGAAATGTCGAATCAGCCGGTACAAGTCAATGAAAACGATGTACAAGTACCGGAATTTTCGAATGAGTAAGAACCTTTTGCGTCTCACTGCCAAGCAATAGCCCGCTAACTCCTCGTCGCCCATGTGAAGCCATGAAAATCAAGTCACATTCATTCTTACTGGCCGCATCGATAATAGCTTCATAAGGCTCTTCACTGACAATCATCATCTTATTACATCCAACGCCAGCTTCCTGAGCAAGGGTTTCAGCAGCATCCAGAATGTCTTGTGCCGCGTTGTGCATTATTTCTTTGAACTTGACAGGAAGTTGCGAATCAAAAATTGCTCCCATGCCATAGTACATTTTAGGCGAAGGTTGTATTGCACAAAAAAATGTAATACGGGCTCCTGTTTCCCTTGCAAAAGAGATTGCGTGTGTGACGGCGTCAAGGGAGAGAGGAGATCCATCTGTTGGGACCAGAATATGTTTGTACATTTAATAATCCTTAAAAATCACGGTTTTATACGAACTTGATTCCATAATTAGTGCATGCTGGTTCCGGCACTAATGCCCACCGGTTGAAGGGTCCACTACCCGGGTTGGTTTTGGCGCCAGCCAGATGACTGAGGCAGCGACAATGAAAGCGATACCGATAGCCCACATCAGTTGATTGGTGGCCAGCATGACGCTCTGGCCCGTAATCAGGTAGTCAATGGCCTGATTTACCGTATCGCCCCCTGCGCCTGAGCTTTCAAGCATGGTCCGGACGCTCTGGTCGCTATCAAAAAGACCGACAAGTTCAGCATGGTTGCTTGTTATCTTGTTGGACCAGACTGTAGTCACTAATGACGTGGCGAAAGCACCCGACAAGGTACGCAGAAAGTTCATCAGGCCGGCGGCAGAGTCCATTTCAGGCTCTTCAACACTGGCAAGAGCCAATGCAGTGGTCGTAACGAAAAAGAACGGCATGCCCAAGCCCATAGCCATCAATGGCGTTGCTACATCCCAAAATCCCATATCGGTAGTAGCTACTGTACGCCACAGGGTTACTAGCCCCATCCAGACAACTCCACCAAACACCAATTTCCGGGGGTCAACTTTGCTCGTCAAATGCGCTGCCATCGGTGCGACAAATATCGCAGTTCCCCCACTCCAAGCGGTAGCCAGCCCCGCTTGAGTTGCGGTGTATCCCATGAAACTTTGCAGCCAAACTGGAGTCAGAACGCAGACAGCAAAAAAAGCAGCGTAGGCCAAACTAATAGTCAGGACACTGACGGAGAATCCACGGTGCCGGAAGACCTTGAGATCAACCGCTGGATGTTCTTCGTAAAGCTCCCAGATAATGAAGGCAGCAAAGCCAACAGCAGCGATGATGGACAATGCGACGATTTTGTTCGATGCAAACCAGTCGAGGTCCTTCCCTTCATCCAACATAAGTTGCAATGCTGCCACCCAGACAACAAGCAAGCCCAGGCCAACCACGTCAATAGGGCTGCGGGACAAGGGCTCGGTATAGCGTTTTAGCAGTTTCCAGGCGAAGAAGGCGCAAACGGCTGCAATCGGCAGGTTGATATGGAAGACCCAAGGCCAGCTGTATTCATCACAGAGATAGCCTCCGAGAATGGGACCGACCACCGGTGCTACGAGCGTAGTCATCGACCATAAACCGATTGCAGCAGCGGCCTTTTCCTTTGGGAAGATGCGCATCAGCAAGGTTTGTGACAGCGGCATCAGCGGACCGCCAGAAAAACCCTGGAAGATACGGGCGACAACCAGCAATCCAAGAGAGCTGGACAAACCACCCACAACAGAGAAGATACCGAACAGGGCCAAGGCCCACACAAAGACACGAACCGCGCCATACCGGGCAGCCAACCAACCGGTCAGCGGTACGGTAATAGCCTCACCTACAGCGTAAGAGGTAATTACCCATGTGCCTTGGCTCGTAGTTGCCCCGAGACTCCCCGCGATGTTGGGTACAGCAACGTTGGCAATCGTCAAGTTGAGGACAGCGATGAAATTTGCCGACGATAGAAAAATGGCTGCCAGCCAGAGCATGCCGCCAATAAGTGGCGCATCGTCTTTGGTCATGTTTGTTAAGGTTGCTGTGTGGCTCATGTTGGTAGTCCCTGCTTAATTCTTATTGCGGGTATCAATGACTGTACTCATGGAAAGACCAACCTTGAGTGGTTTCGTTTGCAGTTCAGATGGGTTGAGCTTGATGCGCACGGGCAGGCGCTGCACCACCTTAATCCAGTTGCCAGTTGCGTTCTGCGCGGGGATGGCCGAAAAAGCGGATCCTGAACCACCGGAAAATCCCTCGACGGTGCCATGGTAGGTAACTGAACTGCCGTAAATATCAGCATGGAGCTTGGCTGGTTGGCCAACCCGCACCTTCTTTAGCTGCACTTCCTTGAAGTTTGCATCGACATGCATTTCCTGGACTGGAACCACAGCCAGTAAAGGCGTGCCAGCCTGTACTCGCTGACCAAGCTGTACCTGGCGCTTGGCAACTATTCCATCAACCGGAGCCCTTACAATGGTGCGTTTAAGGTCAACTACAGCCTGGTCACGGCGGGCGCGGGCAAAGGCAACTTCAGGGTTTGTCTCCTCGGTGGCATGTGCAATGAGTACAGCGTTGGCTTCCCGGGTACTGAATGCAGTACTCCGGTTAGCCTTGGCTTGTGCTGTTGCGGCGCGGGAGGCTTCCAAGTTCCCTTTAGCAGTGGCAAAGGCATTTTGGGCACGAGTCAGTTCATCACCCGATACCGACCCGGAAACTGATAGTGCCTCGCGACGCTTGAGGTCTATTTTTGCCCGCACAAAATCCGCTTCTGCCGAACGAAGCTGGGCAGCTGCGCGTTTCTCATCTGCGTCCCGGGCTGTGATTTGCGCGTTCAGGCTGCTATCGTTTGCCACGAAACCCTTCACGCGTCTGGTAGCGCGGCCAAGATCAGCTTCTGCCTGAGCAAGCGCAAGTCTTGTGTCGGTCTGATCAATTCTGACGAGAATGTCACCTTTCTTGACTGCCTGTGTATCTATCACCAGAACTTCACTGATAGTCCCGCCAACCGATGGCGTCACCTGGGCAATTTCAACCGCAGTATAGGCATTATCGGTGGAGACAAAGTTCGATTTGTAAAGAAACCAATAAGCTGCAGCGCCTGCGGCAGAAAAAGCAACGATAGCTGCGAGCCCAATAAGCAGTTTCTTACGACGATTTTCTTTGTTAACAACGGTATGAATTGATGGAATCGTTTCTGACATGATGAAATCCTTGTGCAATTAAATTTTATCGTGCTGATACCCACCGCCAAGAGCACGTTTCAACGCGACATCCAGTGTGAATGCCCTGGACTGGAGACTGGTGAGGATCTGTTGACTGTTCAGCAGGATATCTTCCGCGTAAAGCACTTCAAGATAGTTGGCAAGTCCTCCCTTGTAGCGATCGCGAGCCACGCGATGCGCTTCAGACGCTGCTTCGACGGCTTCTTCTCCTTTGCCCAGCTGGGGCGCCAATGCCTTCTGGCTGAGGCCAGCGTTGGCAACTTCTTCTAACGCGCGGGTTACCGTGCTGTTGTAGCTTGCAACCGCCTCGTTGTACGTTGCTACCGTTCCGCGCAGCTCGCCTTGCAAACGTCCAGCGGTGAAAATCGGGAGCGTGATGGCTGGTCCGATGCCAGCAATATCCGAGCCGCTCCTCATCAACATGTTCAGCCCAAGTGACTGCACACCAATGAATGCGACCAGATTGACATTGGGATAGAACTCGGCCTTCTTCTGGTCGATACGCCGCAATTGTGCTTCGGTAAGAAAGCGCGCTGCAATTACATCTGGGCGTCGCCCCAGCAGGTTGGCGCCTAATTCAGCAGGGAGCCCAAAAGTGCTTTTAAGATTAATAGCCGGACGATTGATGGAAAGAGCTCGGTCAGGGCCCGCGCCTAGCAGTGCGGCCAGGCGATTGCGCTGCAGACCGATTTGCTCGTCGATCATCAGCAGCTCTCCTTGGGCTCCGGCCAAGCGGGCTTTTGCCTCACTCACACTTCCCTTGTTTTCCATCCCGTTGGAAAAGCGTTCATGAAACAGATCGGCGGACTTACTACGGATTACTACTGAACGTACAAGAATATCGCGAGCGGCGAAGAGACGAGCCAATTCCGCATAATTAGTGGCGATGGCAGCAGCAAGATTCAAACGTACTTGAGCGAATTCAGCGTGACTCGCCTCGAGCTGAGATGTTGCCGCCGCCAGTCCCGCACGGTTCTTACCCCAAAAATCGATTTCCCAATTTAAACTAAGCGTTGCAAGTCCGTAATCCTGCCAACCGTCAGAAGCCGGACTGCGTGGTATCAGGTAATTGTAGCTGATTTTCTGCCCGGTAACCGATGCGTTTGCGCTAACTTGTGGCATGAGTGCGGCATAAGAAACTTTGCTAAATGCCGCGGCGCGCTGCAAACGGGCTGAAGCTGCGGCCATATCTGGTGAATCGCGCAGCGCTTCTTCAACCAGCGTATCAAGTTGCGGATCGCCATAGGTCTGCCACCAGCGTTCGGAAGGCCAATCGCTAATGGGCGCCAAAAACGACGCCACCGTCTGATATTTGGATGCGGCTTTCTCGCTGTCGAGTTGGCCGACCGAAGGAAACATGGCGCAACCGCCAAGACAAAACGCTAAGGCCAGAGCAAGTGCGGCTATTTTTGCCTGCGGCAATGATACGTATGGTGAAAATTGATGACGCATGTTTAATTCTCTCATTTCTTTCGGTCTGTGTCGCTTCATTCTATACCGTACAGTACGGTACAGAATAACCACACTAGAGTCAAGCGTTAAAATTTCTCGATACCAGCGAGACGTGGCTGTGCGTTACAAATGGTACGGTTACTGCGAACATTATGGCCGGCCGATTGCAAGAACTTTGGCCCGGCTCAAAAAACGGTTATTCTCCACATACCTTAGCAATTAACGTAGACAATGGGCCGGAGAACAGATAATTCTAAATACTAAAATACGGTGAGGCACTTTCTGTGTCCGTTATCGCCATGACAAGGAAAAGCATTAACTGTGCATGACTGTTGAGATTATTGAAAGCGAAAGTAATTGGCGGAATTGTCTCGTGGGCAGCAATCAGCGTGTTTTATTAACTCTGCATTCAAGATGGGTTTGGAGGATGTGATGACGGCAGTAACCACCGGAAAATTGATCATCCGTAGTATCCCTGACGGCAAAGAGCGAGAACAGGTTATCGATTTTTTGTGTTCATTCGCCAAAGGAGTTGCTCGCGAAGCGGTTGCAGCCAGACTGGAAACGCTTCCATTGACTCTGAGCAATGCAATGCCTGCCGATATTGGTAATAACGTGCTGATTTCACTTCAAGACCTGGGCGCCAACGCCATATTCGTCCACGATGAGATGGACCGGCCCATCAGTCAGGCGATGACCGCTGCTAAAACCGTCCAACAGCCGGAGCCCGTACCGATCAAGGAGCCGGAAGCACCCGCAACCAAGATAGCTGTCCGGCCTGTGTCTCAAAACAGTGCCGTAAAAGACAGCCCGGTCAATCACGATATCAGGGTACTGGTTATTCTGCTGCTGGTCCTTGTGGCTGGCCTGGGCGGCGCTTCGGCAATCTGTCTGCCAGCACTGAAAGCGGCATCTGATCCTGATCTGCTGTTAAATAAACTGCTTAAGAAAAATGCAGACATGAATAACAAAATATGCCCGCGCACCATAAATCCTCAGTTACGGCTGGATAACTATGTAGCCGGCAATAAAAAAATGACCATCAACTATACCCTGCTTACGGTTAACGCAACCGATGTCAATGGCAATGATTTGCGCCCTTCTGTTTCCCGCAATATTCGGCAGGGAGTCTGTAATGATCAAAATTCAGCTGAATTACTAAAAAAAGACGTTGCATTTGTGTTTGCCGTGCATGGCAACGATGGCGGCCTGATTTTCGACTATCAGGTGGTAAACGAGGATTGCAATTCTTAGCATGGTTATTTCGTTTGCACTCATTGTAATTGAATATGATTCCGCAGGGAGGGGCATCTGATGCAGGCACTACATGAATATTTCGAACGTCACGAGGAACAGGCCTTTATTGCCAAGGCATTCCTGACCATTATTCTGATCCTCATTGTCAAAAAGTACCTGTCCGGTTTCCTTTTCCTGCTGTTCATATTCTTTCCAGTCATCTTCCTCGTCTATATCCGCCTCCGTGCAGCCACCGAAGGTGTCAGCACCTACTCCCTGCTCAAACAGAACATCACCTTTATCCCGATAATGTATGCCGAGGGTGACCGCAAGAAAGAGGTCATACCTTATATTACCTACGGCATTATCCTGATCAATGTTTTGATCTACTATCTCTACGAGAACGCACCATGGGGTGACCCCAAATTTATTGCCAACAACCTGGTGTTTCTACCGCACACTCCCGAATATTGGAACATTGTTGTCAGCGCATTTACCGCAATGTTTCTGCATGCCAGCTTCGGACATCTGTGGGGGAACATGATATTTCTCTGGATGCTTGGGACAGCTGTTGAACGGCGGATCGGGCCCCAGCGCTTTGCCTTGCTGTATATTATCACCGGCCTGTTCGGCGGTGTGGCCTTTGTTCTGGCGTGGTATCTCGCCGATGGCGACATCGGACACTCCCTGGGTGCTTCAGGCGCCATTGCGGGAATCATGGGCATCTTTGCCGTGCGCTGCTATTTCAAGAGCATGATCTTCCCGATTCCCATCCTGGGGATATTCTCCCTGATTCTGCCCATCAGCCTGAAAGTAAGGCTCAATTCCCTGGTCATAATCGGGTTGTTTTTTCTATCCGATTTGTCGGGCGGCATTGATCAGATGAGCAATACAGGCGCTTCAATGATCGGGCATTGGTGCCATCTGGGAGGGATGATTTCCGGCATGATTTTGTCTGGATTCCTCAAGCTGGGTGAGGGGGCTATTGAGGAACGGCACCTGGAAATTGGCCTCAAGGCAGCCGGATCCGACATAGGATATGGAGATGGAGAACAGTCTCTCAGGAAGGTGCTGAGAACTAATGCAAACAGCGCCGAAGCTGTGCTTGCATTGGCGCGCATCAAGTCGAAATATCATGCCAGCGATGAAGGGCAGGAGCTGTATTCCAGGGCTATCGGACTGTTGCTGGCAACCTATCCCAAAGAGGCGGCCCAGACCTATCTCGAATACCGGAAGACGTACCATAAACAGTTGGAAGCACAGCTTCTGTTTGCGTTGGCCGGTATTTTTCAGCGGCAGATGGATCTTGATTCCGCAACACGCTGCCTGGAAGCTGTCATTGCCACCCCCGATGTGACGCCGGAACTCCGCCAGAGGGCTTTGGCCCAGTGCGCGAACATGCTGGACAAGATGGGACACGAAGAAGCTGCCGAGGGGTATTTCGAGATATTGATTGAGGAATACCCTCATTCCGAGCTGGCACACCGTGCCTATACCCGTCTTGGCCGTCAGGCGCCACCAGCAGAGGCTTCAACACAAGCGGAGGCTATCAGTGCGCCGATTGCAACTTCACCAGTCATTGCCGAAGTACAACCTGCCAGCCATATTCACGGCAAAAACTGCCCAGTCTGCAATTCTTCCATGCAAAAACGGCGTGCATGCAAAGGTACTCACGAGGGTAAGATGTTCTGGGTCTGCACGGGGTATCCTGCATGCAACAGCGTTGTGCCGATTTGAAGGCACGGGGAAGTGGTTGAGTTTGCCGGGGCTCCGAAGAGGGGGGTTTACAAGGTCAAAAGCTGAAATGTGATAATTCCGGGAAGAGTGTATAAATCGATGAAATTTCCTGCGTTACTCATGACCACCCGCAGAGCGGGTGGTCATGAGTAGAGAGAAGCCTACACAAATGACAACTTAAACCATTAATCGTCCTTATTCATTTGGAACCGGGTGCTTTGACGAGTTCGAGCTTGCCGGTAACGTTATCTTTTATCCAGTGCGAATCCCACCATTCGATCGGATTGACCGCCTGCCCGGAGATGGCCATTTCAAAATGAAGATGATCCCCGCCAGCCATGCCGGTGGCTCCGGTAGAACCGATTATCTGTCCCTTTTCTATGTTGTCACCCGGCTTGGCGCCGATCCGGCTCAGATGCCCGTAGATGCTCTGCAACCCCAGCCCGTGGTCGATAATGATGCACTGGCCATAGATACCGAAATCGCCGGCAAAGACGACCTTGCCGCGGTTGGCGGCCGGCACGGCAGCGTGGACCAGCGAGGCCAGATCGAATCCGAGATGTGTCTGCCGGTCAACCTCTTTTCCCTGGTATGTATAGGTACGGAACTGTGCGAATCCACCGAGAGGAGCGGCGTTCGGCATGCGCAGAAATGGCCCCTGCCAGAGCGGCGCCGGAGAGGTCTTCAGACCATAGTCGCAGATCAGCTTGCGGTCCTGCTGCCGCTGGTCCCTGTTGGCCTTGAGAAATATCTCCAAGGGAGTTGCCGCTTGCGGAAACTTGTCCCTAAACTCGGCAGCAATCTTTTCCAGAAAGGAATCGGTCAGATTGATCTGGTCAGTTGAAAAGGTTTTGGCGATCAGGTGATAGCTGATGCCCATCAGCCGCTCGTTGCCTGCCTTGTCAACCGCTATCACCCTGGGCACGTACTTGCCTGGGTCCATGTCGTAGGGGAATGGGAAGAGACAAACATAATTATTCCCGCCCTGCCGGTAACCAGGGAAGAATTTATCGCCGAATACGACTCCGGTCTTTTCGACTTCTTTTGAAACAGTGTAGACAACCAGTCCCGCGCCACCCTGAGCAATATTATGTGCGATGCTCAATACCGCCACTTCCGGCGGCTTGTTCTCTAAAGTAAATGAATGGACCTGGGTTGTGGTCCTGTTGGCGCCGAAACGGGCTGCGGAACTTGTCGCTTTGACCTGCAGAGTGAATGCCCCTTCCTTCAGGCCTGCCTGCGTCAGGTTAAAGGTCTCCGTGGCCTGATGCCTGGCAGGCGAATAATCCTTCACCAGGACATTGACACTCTTCTCCGCTTGTATTGCGGTAACAACCAGCTTTTTCAGCCCCCCTCCCTGTGCGTCCAGCTTCAGGGCAAGCTCCCGCCTGACGGCAATCGGGCCTGTATCAGGGCTTAATGACACTATCGGTGCGGGGGTCCCCAAAAAATAGAACAGAATGATTCCGGCTACGGCGACAAGCATGATTGAGGCAAACGTTGCAAAGCTTTTCATAATTGAATCCTCGTAGAGTGTGTTTGAAGAAAATACAGATTGCGCTTTTTTGAAGAAAAATGCGACCGTTTTAATATACAAAAAAAAGGCATGGATAAGATGGTAATGCGGGAGCCGGGTTACGGCCCACCGGGTTGTGCCGATTCTCCGGCAAGTGTTGAAAAAAAGAGTCCCCTGCATATTCTTTCTTCCTCGATTGTCATTAACGACGCGGGAAGTCCCGCCGGCACATTCTGGTCGAGTGCCCGCCTTTTCTTCATTCCCCCGGGATTATAGGGAAGCAGTTCGCCACGTTCATAGCCATGTCCGCGCAGATACGAAGCGATGCCGGACAGATTTTCACGGGTGGCCGTAATCCCCGGAACAAGCGGCACCCTCGGGACGACCTTCTCACGCGCCAGACCGGTCAAACGGATGAAATTCTCAAGTATTAGCCGGTTATCCTTTCCTGTGTAGCGCAGATGCAGATCAGGAGCGAGCAGCTTGATATCGTAGAATATCAGGTCAATCTTCGTGATGAGTCGAGTGGAGAACTGCTCAAAATCAAACAACCCGCAGGTCTGGATCGCGGTATGGATGTGCTGCCGCTTCAACCTCGTAAGAACCTCCTCCAGGTAATCGGCGTGGAGCGCCGGTTCTCCTCCGGAGAAGGTTACGCCGCCGCCGGAGGTCTCGTAAAAGTGCCGGTCCCGCAACAGGAGTTCCACCAGCTCGCCGGGCGGAACACATTCCCCCATCCGGTCCAGCGCCAGGGCCGGACACGCTTCAACGCATTCGCCACAGGCCGAGCACGTATCACGTCTAATCCACCCCGGCTGCCCCATGGATATGGCTCCCTCGTGACAGACAGCCGAGCATTCCCCGCATTTGATGCAACGCCACGGGTAAAAAACGATCTCGCATTCCCCTGACATCGATTCCGGATTGTGGCACCAGACGCACGAAAGAGGACACCCCTTGAAGAAGACCGTGCTCCGTATCCCCGGCCCGTCGTCAAGGGCGAAACGGTGGATAGGAAGCAGTAACGGCCGTTGCCCGATCATACGGCGCCGGTAGCCATCAGTTGCAACCGCTTCGCCATGTAGGCGAAGCGGTACAGATAGTTGAGATTACCCTCCAGACGGACTTCCTGGCGCAGCATGGAGCCGAGCACATCCGGCTTTGGAGAGAGGAGATAGTTCATGAGCGCCTTGCCGTCCTTGAACGTTACGGAGATATCCGGTTTTTCAATCACCTCTTCATTGACGCACAGCTCATCGTTATCAAACATCGCGGCAACGGTGATGGCGCCGTCACTGCTCCGGAACTGGTAACGCCCCTTGAAACCAATGATGTTTTTTCGATAGTCGCTGTCCAAAAGCAATACGACGCCCATCAACTCCAGAAGGATCTTCAGAAAATCCTCGGCCAATTCCGACTCCATGCAGTCGATGAACCTTTTCAGCACTTTGTCGAAGATAAAATTGTCGGACATGGAAAACTCCTTTTTTGGACGGGTATGTCTTTTTTGGAATTACTCGAACGGAAGCATGGACCGTTCGGCGCCGGGAAATGGGACTGCCTTGCCGCTACGAATATCGTAAGCGGTCCTGGTAATGATCTCTTCCTTCATGGCATCGTTCAAGTCTTTGAAATAAGCGGAATACCCCGAAACCCGCACCAGCAGATGAGGATAGTTTTCCGGATGCTGTTTGGCATCCATGAGCGTCTCGTAGGAAAGGATGTTGAACTGAATATGGAGGCCGCCGCAACGGAAATAGGCCTCAATTGCCTGGCTGAATTTCTGGAGATCCTCCTGGTTTTCAATAGCGGGATATTTCAGGTTGAAGGCCTCGCCGCCGGGGATATGAAGCGGGTTGATCTCGGCCACGGCGTTCAGGCAGGCAGCCAGTTCGCCTGCTGCCTGGGAAACCGGAGTGATACCGCTGGCAAAAAGCCGGTTTGCCTTTCTGCCGTTCGGAAGCGCTCCGGCAAGCTTGCCCTGACCGGCATGATTGGTCATGGTCCAATAAGCGGGGCGGTATCTGCCACCCCGGTAGTTGACATGGCCCTGGTAGGTTTCATAGAGAAACTGGATCAGGTTCCGGGCGTTTTTCCGGGCAATGGGAGCGTCGGTACCGTACTTTGGCGTTTTGTTCAGGAGGTAGAGGTGCAAGGTATCGTCACCGTCAAAGTCCCCTTTCAGCGCCTGCAGAATTTGGGCAAAGGTATATTTTTTATCGACAAAAATTGCCTTTTCAATGGCATTGAGGGAATCCACCGTGTCGGCAAAACCGATGTGCGTAGCGCCGGAGGAATTGTAGAGTGCGCCACCAAAGATAAGGTCCTTTCCCTTTTCCATTGGCCCCTCGAAGAGAGCCGACAGGAAGGGAGTGGGAAGGTTTTCCTGATGAGTACGCCCCATCATCTCGTTGAGCTGGACCGCCTGTCCGATGACCCATCCCAACTGGCTCTTGAATGCCTCCCAAAACTGGGCAAAGCTGGTGAACGTTGCCGGATCGCCTGTTTCAGGTCCGATCTGCTCGTCGCCGGTAACCGGGCGTTTACCGTTATAGAGGGCCAGTTCCAGAGCGGAAACCATGTTGAGCATGATTGAGCTGGAGGCGTCGTAACTCCGGCCGGAAGCGGATAACTCGACACAGCCGATGATCGCATAGTCGCGGGCGTGTACGGTTGTGATCCCCTGGTTCTCCAGGGTCCGTATGGCCACGACATCATTGTAAAATGCAGGAACAGCCTTTGTGCTTGCAACCACTTCAGCCACCCGATCCCGATATGTCCCGTTGTTCTTCTCGTAGTGGTAGCGGGCATTCACGCTTGGATCGCGCAAGCGCAGCAGTTCCGTGACCTTGAGCATCAGGTAGGTCAGGTCATTGACCGCATCTTCGCCATTGCCGTCAATGCCGCCAACAGTCACGGCCGGCACAGTCCCCGCGCCGCCGAACAGCTCTTCAGCGGTCTCGGGAACCAGGTTGGTGTTGTCGTTGAGTTTCAGCCAGAGGCAGCCGATGATTTCCAGGGCCTCTTTGAGGGAGAGGGAACCGTTCGCCACGTCCTGGAGGTAGTAGGGATAGAGAATCTGGTCGAGCCTTCCGGGACTGATGGCCATATTGATATTCTCGGCATGGATTCCAATCTGCAGGAGCCATATGGCGTTAACCGCCTCCCTGAAGGTGCGCGCCGGTTTTGCCGGAACCTGGGCACAGACCTCGGCCATGGCAAGCAGGTTCTTTCTCCGGTCGGAGTCCTGTTCGTTCCGCGCCAGTTCCCGTGCTTTTTTGCTCAGGTTTCCGGCATAGACGACAATGCCTTTAAGGGCAATCTGAACGGCCTGGTAGAAGGAAATCTGTGCCGTATCATCTGCGGTCAGATTCCCTTTTGCCTGAATCTCTCCGGCATGCCGGGCCGCCTCGGAGATGATGAATTCCGCCCCCTTTTCCAAGGCCAAGCGATAACAGGGGACGGTATGGGAAATAGTGCCGGCCTTGCTGGCGATGAAAAAGACGATCCGCTCGAACAGCTTCATGCAGGGAGGATTGTTGAACTCTGCCCTGGTCCGCTCCAGGATGTTGCGCTCCATCCAATAGGGAAAGATTTCCAGATTCAACTCTTCAGCCTCTTGGGGCGAGATCTTTTGAGGATTCTTTTCCCGGCTGCTCATGGTGTCCAGTTCCGGCCAGATGGTGAGTCCCGTCAGTTCCGGATAGACCGGAGCACCGAAATATTTGGAGGTTGTCGTTCCGGCCAGCAGGTTGTCATCGAAAAAGAGCGCTTCCTTGTTGGCGAGAAAAGAGTTGACCGCTCCGGCATACCTGGTTTCCATCGGATCACCGGAAGAAGATTCTTTTTCCAGGTAACGGGTTACGTATCTGGCGCGTTCAATACAGACCTCTGCCTGTGCAGCAAAATTCCGGTCGCGGAGCTTTTTAAGAAGTGGCAGATTTTCAAGACCATACTCTGTCAAGCTTATGTCGGGTAATGTAATGGTTGCCATGGCGACTCCTGTTTGTTGATTCAACACTGGTTTATGCCTACATGTTCTCACCCCGGCGAATCGTCCAGAAGTCGTCGGATAGATTGCGGTCCTCCACATACTCGTAAGGCATGGTGAAAAAACCTTTTTTTCCCCAGTCAGTACCCCATGAATTGCGGACCATAAAGCGCTTGGTCACCTCGTCATAACCGACTCCCAGCACCGCATGACCACCAACCATCCTTTCACCCGTTTTGGGCATATCCAGGACCCCGGTCTTGGCCATCTGCTGCGATTCAAAATTCTCGTAGACGGAAAAACCGAACACAAAGGGATACCCCTCCGCCAGGCAGGCGCGCATTTCGTCAAGAGTGTTAATGCGGGCATAGGAGATGATCTGGTAGTTAAGGGCTTCCGTGTAGCAAATCTTGGGAGGCTTGTTGGCGAACTTTGTAACGTCATAGGGCCAGTTCTTCTCGGAACAGGCCCCTTGTTTGACCAGGGTCTTGATACCGTCTCGGATCATGGCTCCGGAATCGGTCCTGACCGAATGCTCGATGACCCGTTCGTTATAATAGATGAACAGACGGCTCATGTCGACAAAAGGAGTCTTGTCCTTTTTCATCAGGAACTCGAGGGCGCCGGCCAGGGCATTTGCGGTGCAACTTCCCAGGTCCTTCTGATTCTCCACCGGCGAGCACACTTTGCGCAGATCAACCTTTGCCGGCAATTTGGCCGGAATCTTCCGTACAGCGCCGTAAAGATGGTCCCGGTTATCCGGGATATCCGGCAACCAGCCATAGATAACCTTCCGGATCTCGGGGTCTGATGACGACAAGCTCTTGTGTTTTGTTTTCGATGTTGTCATGTCGTTTCTCCTGTTGAAAGAATGAGGTTTTGGATATTCCCACTACTAAGTGGTTTGCATTCCGTTTATCCCGCCAGCACCGTCTTGGCCCGTTCCCAAAAGGCGATGCGCTCCTGCAGGCCAACGGTATCGCCATTGATTCGTTTGGTAATGGTTTTAAAATTCTCGTTGTCATTACTCTGGTCATCGGCCAACTCGTTCAGACCGTGGGATTTCCAGAACCATGCCGCCGAGAGGGCCGCCGCCTCCGGCTGGCCCAGCAGTTCCGATTGTTCCTCCAGTGGCAGTCCGATCCCTTGGCCCGCCGCGCGGTAGTTTCCCCGGCCGGTGAGCTGGATCAGACCTCGCCCCCGAAAACGCCAGCCATCGCCACTGGCTTCGTCACCGTTACCAAGACGCCCGGCATAGACATGGTTTGCCAGCTTTTCCGGATTTTTCTCATATTTGATCGCCTTATCCAACGTGGGAAAGCGGCTGGGCCAAACCTGCATGAGTCGTTTGGCCGTATAATTCAGGTTTTCCGCTAGCCGTGCAAGCTGCCCAGATTCATGGGCAATCTGAGCCAGGAAAGCTGCCATGCGCCGGCTGCCGGTGATATCGAACCGAGCCATGGCGTTGTTGAGTGCCGTGACCCAGGCAGCCGCGCTAGAGCAAGCAGGCATGATGGTGGAAAGTTGCTGTTCGGTCAGTTCGGGCATGGGGGTCTCCTTGGTGTGGGTTCAGAACCGGATGAAATGTAACTACGTTCTAATGTAACTACAGCCAATTATAAAAACAACCTAAAAAAGGAAGTATTGATTTTTTACGGAGTGGGTTTAAGGAGAAAAATTCGACGCGTACAACTTCTCTGTGGTTGGTGGTTCTGAAAGTTTCCCTTTCTCCTTTTCAGTGGGGAAAGACAAACGCACTCATGCAGCAGCACAGCTAATAATACTCCTCGCTATAGGAAGGGACTGCATCGAGAAAGTCTGGAATGGCCTTTGCCTGGGCAATGGCAGCATCCACATCGGCGATCAGACGCTCCCGGTCCTTGGGATAACTGCCGGCCAGGTTGAGGAAATTTGAGACGTGGTTCGAGCGCAGGATGGTGCGCTCCGGATTCAAGTTAACCAGAACTTCACGCGCCTCCAGCATCAGCTCACCATGGCTGCAACGATCAAGCGAGTTTACAAACTCCTCGTTGTGGCGGTGGAACAGGGTCAGCAGCGAGAAATATTCCGGGTTGACCCGGTTGACCCAGAATGCGGTGGCCCGGGCATGTTCCCGGCTGCGTCCCTTGCCGGCCAGGCCGAGGATAGCGGTGACCGAAAGTTTCATCCCGGCATCACGCGCCTTGGTGGCCAGTTCAGCCATTTCAGCGGAAGTATAACCCTTGTTTATGGCGTGCAGGGTTGCATCGTCGCCCGATTCCAGACCGAGATAGAGGATGCGCAGTCGTTTTTCCCTCAACAGGGCCAGTTGTTCGGCATTTTTGGTGGTCAGGCTTTTGGGGGAAGCGTAAGAAGCGACGCGGGTCAGGCCCGGAAAGGCCGCTGCCAACGCATCGAGAATCGCGACCAGTCCATCATAGGGGTAGACCAGAGCATCACCGTCGGCCAGAAAGACCCTGCCAAAGCGGGAACGGTACTGGAGCGGTATCCCGTTGATTTCCTCCAGCACTTCCTCCACCGGACGTATCCGAAAGCGCTTCCCCTTGTACATGCCGCAAAAGGCGCACTGCTTCTGGGAACAACCGATGGTGATCTGGAAAATCAGACTGCGGGCTTCGCTGGGAGGACGAAAAACAGGTTCAACGTAACGGGGCATGTTTTCTCCTGGTTTATTTTTTCTCCGGCCGGGTAGCCTGCTCCAGAAGCGTCAGGCGTTCCAAAGCCTCGGCATCATTGTTGCTGCACATTTCATCACTCGGTCGCAGGCTGGCGCATACGGACGGCCGCTCCGCCATTCCGAAAAGGCAACAGCGATTATCGTCCGACAACTGGATGCAACGAACTCCGGCCGGCTTGCCGTGTGTCATGCCGGGTATGGGCGATGATATGCTCGGTGCGATGCAGCAGGCGGCGCACCCGATCCGGCAATTCATTGACGGCTATCTCCGTTAAAAAGTAAATCATATCCGTTCCACCACACGGGTCAACAGTATTAGTTCAGCTGCGCCTTTTCAGGCCGTCCAAACAGTGCTACACTTCGCTCCACTTATCTGGAGAAACGTGAGGTTGATTGAGATGATCCTTATCATTCAGAACGATCCGGAAGTTCCTGTGGGAATTGTGGGAGAAGAGCTGCAGCGGCGCGGCGTGGAACAGACGGTTGTCCGTCTGTATGATGGTGAGCAGCTACCCGAGCTATCCGCGATTTCAGCGGTGATCGTCCTGGGTGGAGCCATGGGAGCCAATGACGATGCGCGCCACCCTTTTCTGACTGAGCTGAAACGGTTCATCAGGGAGGTAGTGGAACAGGAAATCCCCTATCTGGGGATCTGTCTGGGAGGGCAGTTGCTGTCGGCCGCAATGGGTGGCAAGGTGACGTCCAACTCAAATGGTGAAAAAGGAACCTACTCAATCATGCTGACCGGCGAGGGAACCGAAGATCGGCTGTTTCGCGGAATCAGCCACGGATTTATCAGCTTCCAGTGGCACAACGACAGTTTTTCCATCCCGCCGCGCGCTGTCAGACTGGCGTTCACCGGCGGCTGCCACAACCAGGCCTTCAGGATCGGCCCACGGGCCTGGGGCTTACAGTTTCATCCCGAGGTGAATCAGGATATCGTCAGGGAGTGGAGCTCATGGACACCGGAGACAGCCGCCCGGACAGAGGAGTTTGTGGCAGCCTTTCAGGAGCGGGAAACAGACTATTGCTCGGTTTCGCGGCAACTGGTGGCGAATTTTGTGGAGATCGCTGAAAGAGGCGAGAAATCTGCCCGGCAGGGACTTCTATGAACCACGAAACACACAAACTGCACTAAAGTTAAAGTCAAAAAAATTAACTAGTTAGTGTCTGTATTTGTGTTTTTATGAGATTTACAATATTTCAACATGATACAAAGATTTTTTCGTGTGGTTCGTGTATTTCGTGGTTAAAGGATCTGGAAACTCACGGCTGCCACAAGTACATGAAACTCCCGCCGGAAAAGCTGTTCATGCCGCCAAGAATCCCGGCCAGACTACCTTTTGCTTCAGCGCCGGCATAGATACTCCCCTTGTAACTGCCGGGCCGGTAATAGCTGACCACACGGGCTTTTTCATCCCCGATCGTCTTTCTCAACCCTGAGATAACGTCATCAAGATATTCGATTTTGTCGATCAGCCGCGCCTGGAGCGCCTGGCCAGCGGTATAGACGCGGCCATCGGCCAGTTTGCGCAGTTCGTCTCGCGACAGTGCATTGCCGGGACGCGCCATGACCACATCCAGAAAACGGCTGTGGAACTGGTTGATAATCTCCTGTGCCAGCTTCTCCTCTTCGGGAGTTGCCCGGCGGAATGGTGACATAATGTCCTTCTTGTCGCCGGACTTGACGGTCTGCTCCTCGACCCCCAGCTTGCCCATCAACCCCGCTACGTTAAATTTCATCAGGATCACACCGATGCTGCCGGTGATGGCCGTGGGATGGGCAATGATCTTATCCGCCGCTGCTGCCGCGTAGTAACCACCCGAAGCCCCCACACCCATGATGCAGGCAAAAACCGGGATTTTACGCCGTTTTTTGAATTCGATAATATCGTGATGGATGATATCGCTGGCAGTCACGCTTCCACCGGGCGAATCGATGCGCAGGATCACCCCGGCGATCTTCTTGTCCTGCTCCGCCTTTTGCAAGGATTCGCGGATTAGCGATACCGGTGAAGGAGAGGCGCCGCCCAGCAGGCCGCCTGATTTTTCATGTTCGGAAATGGTGCCGCTGATATCGAGCAGCAAAATTTTCTTGGCGCCGTCCCCCTCCAGTACTTCTTCATCCAGTGGACTAGGCTTTTGGGTAAGCGGAATGTTTACAAAAGCGCAGCCGTTGAGAGTCATTATCGCGAGCAACACTAACGGGAGAATGGTTAATTTTTTCATGGGAACCTCGTTTGCCGGTGAATCGTGAGGAGCAGCAAGTCGTTACCCAGCATACTCCGCCAGGATCGGCCCATCTGCCTCGGCCCAGTCAAGAGAGAACAATTCCTCCGGCGGAAGCCAGGCAATGGCGGCATGTTCGTGCAGTGTGATTTCGCCGGTTTCGATGGCGCAGATGAAGGGATAGAGAGTAACGGTGAAGGTGGGATAGCTGTGCGTGGCAGGCTTCAGAGCCGGTCCCACGGCAATGGTGATACCCAACTCTTCCATCAGCTCACGCTTAAGACATTGTTCAGGGCTTTCGCCGGGATCGATTTTGCCACCCGGAAACTCCCACTTGAGCGGCAAACTCATGGATACGCTGCGCTGGGCAGCCAGTACAAGACCATTACGTTCAATGATGGCACAGGCCACGTGAATGCCGCGGGTATTCATTTCGGGAATTGTGTCGCGCGTGCAGGCATAATCACTGTCGATATATTCGAACGTTCTCCGCCGGAGAACTGACGTCACCTCTTTTCAACATCCGCTATCGCCGCCTTGACCGTTGCAAGGGTGATCTGTACATCCCCCACCAGCAGCCTGCTTTTTTTCGTTTTCGCGTTAACCACCACCACCGAAGGGGTAGAATGCACGTTATAGCCCCGGTAAACCGTCAGGTTGAACTGCATGCCGTAGAGCGTATCGGAGTAATTCATCTGACGCAGTTTCACGCCCAGAGGAGCAACCGCTGACTTCACATCCGCCTCGCTGGGATTGGCGGTTTTGAGCGACAGGCCGGCCAGCGCCTTGCGCAAGCTGATGTATTTACCCTTTTCAAAAGCCAGAAACTGGAGGTTATAGGGGGTGAAGTTGAGCGTCTCCTTGTGAATCGGGAAGTCAACAAAACTGATCCTCACGGATCTGGCCAGTTCCGGATATATCTTTTCAATGATTGGTTCGGCTTTTCTACAAGCCGGACAAAACCAGTCGCTGACAAAGTAGACCGTGGTCGGGCTCGAACCCTTGCCCAGAAACAGGTCAAGTTCAGCGGCATCGGCTTCTTTATTTACACCCGTAACCGCGGCGCCCAGTCCCATAACGAAAAACAACGATACAAGGACAAGATAGACCAACTTGGATTTCATGGTTGCTCCTTTTGCAGTGTAATTACGGAAACTATCCCAGGTGATGCCGATGCAGGCGGTGAAAACCGTTGCTGCAAGCGAGAGGCAGATCGGACACCACTGGCTGATATCATATTTTTGGATCCAGATAAAACGAGCCTCAGCGCCGGCAGCGGCAAACACCAGCAACACCGCAATCCAGCAGCACCAGCTGTACCGCCTCCGTAAGGCAGCGACAAGGATCAACAGCGTAAAGTAACCGATGCCGAACCAGCCAAAATCAAGGCCGAACATCCGGTAGTTGGCTGTTTCGCTGCAGGAAGAACAAATTTTGAACAGCGCAACAACCGATAGAACCAGTCCTACCGGCATGGCAAACCACAAAATAAAACCGGGGAGGCTAAAACCTCTCTTTGAACCGGCTCCTGAACAAGGCATTAAGCTCGACACTCTCTATTCTCCATCTTTGATAATCCGGCTGGACGTTCAGTGTCGACGTGCCGCACTGGAACGACATTGAAAAAAAACATTACACCTTCGTTGCCCTTTTTGACAAGTTTCAATTCGGAAACAGATATTCACCTCGAACACCTATTTTACGGCAAAGCGCATATGGATGCCAATTCTGCACATCGACCTCAGTCAGGCGCCTGCATCTTGCGGTAGAGGGTATTCCTGCTAATGCCAAGTCTTCGGGCAGCGGCCGCCATATTTCCCCCGCATTCCCGCACCGCCTCGTGTATGGCGATTTTTTCCAGACTTTCCAGGCTGGTTCCGTCTGCAACAAGCAAGGTCGTTGCCTTGCCATGTTCCGTTGCGGGCGGGAAGTGTCCGCCTTGGGTGTTTTGTTCAAGAAAATCCTCGGGAAGATGCTCCACGGCAATCTCATTGTCGTAGCCAAGCAACGCCACCGCCGTACGCAGAACACTGTGCATCTGGCGGATATTGCCCGGCCAGGGGTGGTTCTCGAATATCTCAACCACCTCGGCGCTCAAACTGACAGATCTCTCGAAAACAACCAGACTGTTGATGATGGAGCGGGCAAGTTCCAGTCGATCCATCCGTTGCCTGAGGCACGGCAGGGTGATGAGCATGCCGTTCAGACGATAATAGAGAGCCTCCCGAAAGCGCCCCGCACCGACTTCCTCGCGCATTTTGCGATCAGTGGCGCAGATAAGCGCGAAAACGACCTGGTATGACTCCTCCCCCCCCAGAGGAGAGACGGTGCGCTCCTGTAGTACCCGTAGCAGTCTGGCCTGGAATTGCAACGGCATGTCCCCGATTTCATCCAGAAACAACGTACCGCCATCCGCCTGCCTGATCTTCCCGGTGTAACCTTTTCGCTTGGCCCCGGTAAAGGCCCCCTCCTGGTATCCAAACAACTCCGATTCTATCAGACCCTCGGGAATCGCGGCGCAGTTGAGCGCCACAAACGGGCCGTTATGGCGTGAACTGCTGTTGTGCATTGCCCGGGCAAACAATTCCTTGCCGGTGCCCGATTCACCTTCCAGCAAAACAGGGATATCATGTTCCAGGATCTTGCGGGTCTTGGCGATGATCTTTCGCATCCCCGGATCACCGAGTTCCAGATCTTCCAGCAGCGTTTTCCGTTCCGCTCCATGGGCCGTTGCCGGAGAAGAGGTAGACTGTTTTCCGGCAATCAGAGATCCATTCGAGTAATTGAGCAGTCTTGTTTTGCCGCGGCAGTAAATGGTAATGCCGGTGAAGGTGTGAAGTTCCTGCACCGGTCGAGGAAACTGCCCCGGTTTGTCAAAGATCGCGGCCAGCGGCACGTTGAACAATGATGAAAAGGTGTGGGGTTCGGCCTGATAACGGTCCATTTCAAGATACTGGAGCGCGTTCCGGTTGGCTGCCAGAAACCGGCCATCTTGGGAAAAGACGATGATTCCCTCATACATGGTTCCGACAAATTCGGGCCGAACGTGGAAATGGAGCACAAGATCGTGCTCAAACCCGCTTGAAAAGAGCTGGTTCTCGATCTGCTGGATCGAGATCCGCACAAGCGCCATGGTGTGCGGTTGGTGAATGCGGCCATCTCCGGAAACATCCAGAACCCCCAGGATTCTTCCGAAGGGGTCAAAAATCGGGGCGGCTGAACAGGTGAGAAAATGATTGCTGGCAATGAAATGCTCGGCGCTGTGCACCACCACCGGCTCCTGTTCAAACAGCGAGGTTCCTATGGCGTTAGTCCCGCGGATCCCTTCCGACCAGACTCCTCCTGGGAGAAGCGATACCTTGCGAGCTTTGCCGAGAAAATCGGGATCACCGAATGAATGCAGTATAACTCCGGAGGCATCGGCAAGGAGCACCTTGCTGGAAGTATGGATAATCTGCTCATACAGGTTTTCCATAACCGGCAAAGAGTGGGTCAGCAGATCGTGATTCTCCTCCCTGACACAGCCAAGCTCCTGACTGGTAAGGAGCGGAAACTCCCTGGACTCATCTTCCGCCGAAACACCGTTTACAATAGAACGCTGCCACGAGCGGACAATGAAGTCCGGCACCAGGCCGTCGGGAACCGTACCCTGGGTAAAGAAGAAATTCCGTGCCCGCTTGATTTTTACCAGGCTAACAAGAGGGAACTTGTTCAACTAATGCTCCTATAAAGCGTTACATAGACGCACAATACAGCATAAAGCATGCCCAATAAAGACATTTTCCACACAACCCACAGAATAATTTGATTTATTTTGGACTCACAACCTTATGTTTGACCAATATAACACATTTCGTGACATATGTGACAGATAGTCACTTCCACCGTTACACTTTCACCGCGATGTAACAAAGATTTTTCACCCCATACCGGCGTAAACCCTGGTGCAACAAACAACAAAAGCCTATTTTAACATTTCCTGCTAACTAGCTAAATAAATGTCGAAAACCAGGTGTCACCGGCAAGAGCGCAACAGCACGTTGTTCGCATAAATAAATAACACTGTTATTTGTGGCATGCATCATGCTGCTNTAAGGCCTTAATGAATCGGNGTGTCCATAATGCATTTTATTATCGACACAATCAAGATGAGGAGAAAAAATGTCTCAAAAAACATGCGCAACNTGTGGTGTAGAGATAGATCCGAATGATTATCACGTCAAGCAATGTACCGTGTGTGGTTCCTGGTANTGCTACAAGCANCTTGGGCAGTACAAGGCCCAGTGCATTCCGTGCAAGACCTATTCGCTCAAAAATCTGCATGGCAGATAACGCTGCCCCGTGAAGAGAGATCATTTCAACCAGCTGAAAAACGATAAAGGAGTATGTGCGTGAAAATATGTTTTCCAATAACAAACGACAATGGCATTGACAGCACACTTTACGGCCACTTTGCCTCAACGCCGCTGTTTCTCATTTTTGATACCGCTACCCGCCAGAGCAGCGTCGTTCCGAACCGTGACGAAAAGAACCCTTTTGCAGGCTGCAATCCGTTCAGTGCCCTCAGGGGGCGGCAGCTGGATGGTATCGTAGCCGGCGGTATCGGCGATGACGCGCTACGAGCGATGAATTTGTGCGGATTTAGAGTCTATGAGGCACAGTCCGGGAGCATTACGGAGAATGTCGCGCTGTTCGAAAAAAACGAATTACTTGAATCCATCATCCAGGACAGCCACCTGGAGGGGAGATGCTCTGACAATGGCGTCCCTCGCAAGTGCAACCATACCCATGATCATGAACACTGCTGTTAAGATAAGACCTTCTATTTATTGATTCACGAAAGGCACACAAACATGATGAAAGAAATACCGGTCCAGGAAGCTGTCGGCGCAGTGCTTTTTCACGACATTACCCGCATCGTACCGGGTGAATTCGCCGGCCGGGCCTTTAAGAAAGGACACATCATCCTGGAGGACGATGTCCCCAAACTCCTTAATCTCGGCAAGGACAACATCTATGTCCTCGATCTCGAGGAAGGCTACATCCACGAAAATGAAGCGGCCCAGAGAATCGCCACGGCGGTATGCGGCAACAAAATCCGCATGACCGAACCGTCGGAAGGAAAGGTGACCATGAAATCGGTCATCAGGGGGCTGCTCAAAGTGAATGTTAACGCCCTCAACCAGATCAATGCCATCGACGAGATTGTGCTTGCCACACTTCACACCAACCGCCAGGTTTCGTCCGGCACAAACATCGCCGGAACCCGGATAATTCCTCTGTTTACCGACGAGGAGAAGATCAAACAGGTGGAAGCGATCGCACGGGCCAATTTCCCGGTAATCGATGTCAAACCATTGAGCCCCATGAAAGTCGGCATTGTTACGACCGGCAATGAAGTCTTTCACGGACGCATTGAAGACAAGTTCGGCCCAATCATCAAGAATAAAATTGAAAATCTGGGCAGCAAGGTCATGCGGCAGATCCTTGTATCGGACAACACCCCCATGACGGTTGCCGCTATTCATGAGTTGATCAACGAGGGAGCGGAAATGATCGTGGCCACAGGCGGCATGTCGGTTGACCCGGATGACCGCACCCCGGCCAGCATTCGCGCCGCCGGAGGCAAAGTAGTCACCTATGGCTCACCCACCTTTCCCGGCGCCATGTTCATGCTGGCGTACATCGGCAAGGTCCCCATCATCGGCATACCGGGATGCGCCATGTACAACAAAGCCACGGTTTTCGACCTGATCGTACCCCGCATCCTGGCGGGTGAAACAGTGACACGCCAGGACATCACCAAATTGGGACATGGCGGTCTCTGTTTATCCTGCCCGGAATGCCGTTACCCTGACTGCAGCTTCGGGGTGTAAGGAGAAATCCCCCCTAACCCCCCTTTATTAAAGGGGGGGATTTTAAAGCCTCCCCCTTTGTAAAAGGGGGATTGAGGGGGATTTGCTTTTGAATGCGATACGTTGAACTAAAGGCTTTACCCATCTTAATCGGTCATTTGGGCCGGTTATATTCTAGAACAAGGAGAATTGTATGAACAAAAAGGTGTTGATCGTAAACGGTGTCGAACGCACGCTGATCGTCGACCAGGAAGCGCTCCTGTCCGACGTTCTACGGAAACAGCTTCACCTGACCGGAGTGAAGGTTGGTTGCGGAACCGGTCAGTGCGGCGCATGTAACGTGATTGTGAATGGAAAGCTTATCCGTTCCTGCACAACCAGGATGAAGAAAATCGAGCACAGGGCCACGATAACCACGATCGAAGGTATCGGAACCCCTCTCAATCTCCACCCGATCCAGAAAGCGTTCATCTTCCATCACGCCATACAGTGTGGTTTCTGCACCCCCGGTTTCATCGTCTCCACCAAGGCCCTGCTCGACCAGAACCCGAACCCCAGCCGCGAAGAAGTTCGCGACTGGTTTCAGAAGTACCGCAATGCTTGCCGTTGCACCGGTTACAGCATGATCGTGGATGCAGTCATGGATGCCGCCAAGTGTCTGCGCGGTGAGATCACTGAAACGGCGCTGGAATACAAACCACCAGCAGACGGAAAAGTATACGGAACCCGTATTCCGCGCCCCACATTCCTTGCCAAGGCCTGCGGTCTCTGGGATTTCGGCGAGGACATGGGCACCCAGCTTCCCGAGGGAACATTGCAGTGCGCACTGGTACAGCCGAGGGTTTCCCACGCCATCATCAAGGGTATCGATACCTCCGAAGCCGAAAAAATGCCTGGCGTATTCAAGGTTGTAACCCATAAAGACGTCAAGGGTCGTAACCGCATCACCGGCCTGATCACCTTCCCGACCAACAAGGGCGACGGATGGGATCGTCCGATCCTGAACGATGAGAAAATCTTCCAGTACGGTGACGTTGTTGCCATCGTTTGCGCCGACACCCGTGACAACGCCAAGGCAGCCGCCGAGAAGGTCAAGGTTGACCTTGAAGTCCTGCCCGCCTACATGAACGCCCCGGCCGCCATGGCAGAGGACGCCATCGAAATTCATCCCGGCACCCCGAACATCTATTATGATTGCTACTGCAAAAAAGGACCCGATGCCCAGCCGATCATCGAAAAGGCCGCTCATACAGTCTCGGGTGAGTACTACCTGCAGCGTCAGCCGCACATGCCGCTGGAGCCGGATGTCGGATTCGCCTACATTGATGACCAGAAGCGCGTCGTGGTTCACTCCAAGACCATCGCTGCCCACCTGCACCTCTACATGATCGCCCCGGGGCTGGGACTGGACGACACGAATCTGGTTCTCGTCCAGAACCCCACCGGCGCCACCTTCGGCTACAAATTCAGCCCGACCATGGAAGCCCTGCTCGCCGCTGCTACCATGGCCTGCGATGGACGTCCGGTCTTTCTGGGCTATGACTGGTATCAGCAGGCAACCTATACCGGTAAACGTTCGCCGTTCTGGCTGCGGGGCACCCTGGCCTGTGACGAGGAAGGCAATATGCTGGCAATCGATTCCAGCTGGGAATGCGACCACGGACCATATTCCGAGTTCGGTGACCTGGTAACCCTGCGCGGTGTTCAATTCATTGGCGCCGGTTATGATATCAAGAGCGTCCGCGGCCATGGCCGCACGGTCTGCACCAACCACGGCTGGGGTTCAGCTTTCCGTGGCTATGGTTCACCCCAGAGTTTCTTCCTTAGTGAATCACTGGTGGACGAATTGGCCAAGAAGGCCGGTTTTGACCCGTTTGAATTCCGTTACAAGAACATCTACCGCGCCAACACCGATGTAACAACCCCAACCGGCCAGGTCCCAGAAGTGTTTCCTTTCGAGGAGATGTTCACCCTGATGCGCCCCAAATATCATGACGCGGTGGCCCGTGCCAAGCTCGCAACAACCGACGCCGTCAAGCGCGGCGTTGGTGTTTCCGTCGGCATCTACGGTTGCGGCCTCGACGGCCCCGACACCTCCGCCGCCTGGGCTGAACTTCTGCCCAACGGCGATGTTCAGATCGGCAACTGCTGGCAGGACCATGGCCAGGGTCCAGACGGCGGTACCGTGGCATTTGCCCACGAAACCCTGCGTGAGCTCAACCTGAAACCATCAAACATCAAACTGTGCATGAATGACACCAGCCTGACTCCGAACGCCGGACCTTCCGGCGGCAGCCGTCAGAACGTGGTTACCGGTAATGCCATCGTTGCTTCCTGCCGTCTGCTGCTGGAAGCCATGAGGAAGAAAGATGGCGGCTTCCGTACCTATGATGAATTGGTACAAGAAAAACTGCCCACCAAGTACGAGGGAAGCTGGACCACACCTTGTACCCATATGGACGATGATGGCCAGGGCAAACCGTTCTGCATCTATATGTATGCTCTCTTCGTCTCCGAGGTATCGGTCGACACCGCTACCGGTAAGGTAACAGTAGACCGGATGACCTATGCCGGCGACAACGGCACCATCACCAACCGCGGCACGGTTGATGGTCAGGTATACGGCGCTCTTGCCCAGGGTATTGGCCTGGCATTGACCGAGGACTTTGAAAACCTGGCCAAACACACCACCCTGATCGGTTCCGGCTTGCCGTTCATCAAGGACGTACCTGATGACATGGAACTTATCTATGTGGTTAATCCGCGTCCGGACGGAGCTTTCGGCCAGGCCGGTTGCGGCGAAGGCCCGCTGTCAGCTCCGCATTGCTCGGTCATCAACGCCATCGACAACGCATGCGGTGTGCGCATCCGCTCGATCCCTGCTTACCCGGACAAGGTTCTCAAAGGTCTCAAGTCCGACAAAAAAGCCTACGATGTGGCCGACGCGGTACGGGACGGTTACATGACTCAGGGCGGCATCGAGACGCTGCCAAAAAAGAAGTAATTTGAATCTAGTTGTAATTGAGGCGAACGTGGCGGCGGGATTGCCGCGTTCGCCTCCCTTTTGAGACAGGGAGGAACTACCAATGGATAAAAACGAATTACAGGAATGGGAGCATAAATGCATCCAGGAAGAGCCTCCCCGCTGTACGTCAGGCTGCCCCATCCATGTGGATGCCCGATTGTTCGTTAAACAGGCAGGCCTTGGCAAATGGGAAGACGCCCTAAAAACCCTGGCCAAGACAATGCCATTTCCCAAGATCCTCGGCCGGATTTGTGATCATCCTTGTGAATCTGTCTGCAAACGGGGAGAGGCGGGTGATCCGATCGCCATTGGCAATCTGGAACGTATCTGCGTCGAAACCGCCCGAGACAAAGTCAAGGGTGTCATGCTCGGGCGGAAAAGCATGAAAGTTGCCGTGATCGGCAGCGGGCTGAGTAGTCTGACAGCTTCATGGGATCTATTGCGCAAGGGGTATCTCGTAACTATTTTTGAACCTGGGGAACGGCTAGGCGGCAATCTCTGGGATTATCCGGAAGCCATTCTTCCACCCGCTGTTATCGTTGAGGAACTCTCACTCCTGGAAAGCATCGGCGCAACAATTGCCCTTTCCACTGATATTGATACGAACGGCTTTATTACCAACCTGCGTGAAGAATTTGACGCGGTGTTTATGAGCCTTGATGCAGCGGGCCTGAATACCGGCGTTTTGGAACACAATGAAAACGGAAAGGTGCGGATTAACCCTCTGACCAGGGCCACCAGCCTGGATGGCGTGTTTGCCGGCGGGGGCTGCCGCATGGACGATCATCCGTCGCCGATTTACGATGTGCTGGACGGGCGCCGCGCCGCAACATCCATCGACCGTTACACCATGAACTCATCCATGGACAACGGACGGGAGTTGGAAGGACCGTACACCTCGCGCTTGTATACCAATATAGAGGAAATAGCTCCCCTTGAACAAATTTCACCAGCTGATTCGATTCACGGTTATTCCAGCGAAGAAGCGATTCAAGAGGCTGAACGCTGTCTCCAGTGCGAATGCATGGAATGCGTCAAGGTTTGTCTGTATCTGGATCGCTACAAGGGCTATCCAAAAAAATACGCCCGGCAGGTCTTCAACAACGAATATGTCATGTTCGGGAGAGCCCGCACCAAGAACCTGTTCGTCAATACCTGTAGCAACTGCGGACTCTGCGAAGCCGTCTGCCCGAACAATTTCCATGTGGGTGACATGATGCTTCAGGCGCGGCGGACCATGCTGCGAGAGAAAACCATGCCCGAATCCTTCCATGAGTTCGCTTTGCAGGACATGGCTCACAGCAACGGTGAGAAGTTTGCCGTAAGCCGCCACGAACCGGGAAAAGAGAGCAGCGCCTGGCTTTATTTCCCCAGCTGTCAGCTTTGCTCCACCTCTCCCGGCGAGGTCGAGGCATCCTATGGCTATCTCCGGAAAAACCTGGATGGCGGTGTCGGCATCATGTTGCGCTGCTGCGGCGCACCAGCGTATTGGGCAGGACGTGACGACCTGTTCAAGGAAGCCCAGGATACTATCCGGCAAGAATGGGAACAGCTCGGCAAGCCACCTGTCATCACCGCCTGTTCCACCTGCCGGAGCCTTTTTCAGACTCATATTCCCGACATGAAAACCCATACACTGTGGGAAATGGTTGAAAAGAATGGCCTTCCCGAAGACAATCGGATTTGCGGCGCCACCGCGAAAACAAAAACCATCTCCATCGCCGATCCTTGTATGTCCCGGCATGATGGCGAGACGCAAGAACGTGTTCGCCGCATTGCCACGTCGCTCGGTTTCTCCATCAAAGAGCTTTCCTTGAGCGGCAACAAGGCGGAATGTTGCGGTTTCGGTGGGCTCATGTTTAATGGCGACCCGGCCATGGCCAAGGATGTCATTACACACCGGACAACGGTCATCGATCCGCCCGACACAACCTTGTACCGTACCACGGTCAACGATAACGATTATCTGGTTTACTGCGCCATGTGCCGTGACAATCTTGCGGCAGGAGGCAAGCGGACCTCACATCTGATCGAGCATATTTTTCCCATGGTCGCGGGAGGTGATCCGGCGGCGCGTGGATGGATCACCTGGTCGGAACGGCGGGCTAACCGGACCAGGGTAAAGGGAACTATCCTGCGGGATCATGGTGAAACCGGAGGAGGAAACGTGGAGGAATTTGAGAAGATAGTACTTCTGATGACGCCCGAGGTGAGAAGAAAGATCGACGAGCGAAGAATACTGGAAAATGACATCAAAAAAGTTATCGACCATGCCGAGCACACCGGCAAGCGGCTGCAGAGCATCAAGAACGGCGTGTACCGTACCTACCTGCAATCGGACAATGTAACCTTCTGGGTGGATTACACACCTGCCGATAACGGTTTTACGGTTCATAACGCCTACTGTCATCGCATGAAAATCGTGGGGATCACACTATGAACCTGTCTGAAGATGCAAAAGAATGGAGCTGCGGCGCCTGTGGAAAGCCGCTTGAAGTTGCAAAGGTCGGCTTTACCTATATGAAAGGAAATTTCGAGGTTGAGTTGCCAGCCTGCTCCAGTTGCGGGCTTGTCCTGATCTCCGAGGAATTGGCCAACGGCAAGATGGCCGATGCCGAGCGAATTCTCGAGGACAAATAGTGCCATCCGCGGCTTCGTTCTATGAATCCGGGTTGTTGCAGAGCGTTAACGGTCCCATCCTTCGTCCCGGCGGGTTGGAGCTGACTGACCGGGCGGTCGAGCTATGCCGCTTTCCTGTCGGTGCGCACCTGCTTGATGTGGGATGCGGCTCGGGAGTAACGGTTGAACATCTGCGCGAAACCCATAGCTTTAACGCCAACGGAGTAGATATTTCCCACAAGCTGATTGTGGAAGGCCTTCTGCGCAATCCGGACTTGCCGCTGCTCACGGCAACGGCCGACGCCTTGCCGTTTGCCGGAGAGTCGCTGGACGGCATCTTCTGCGAATGCGTTCTCTCTCTCTTGAAAGAACCGGTCAAGGCTTTGAAGGAGTTTTACCGGACACTCCGCACCGGCGGCCGCCTTATCATCAGCGATATGTACAGCAGGCAGACGGTATCGGACGCGGATTTCGA
>WSSedB1CaDRAFT_10000172_pt1 | contig 31486 bp, 33 predicted proteins | sample WetSurSB1Cattail_FD_9460 | JGI IMG/M metagenome (IMG submission 9460)
CATGGCAATTATGACTCGCTGGCGCATGCCGCCGCTCAGCTGGTGCGGGTAGTCGCGCAGACGTTCTCCGGCTGCCGGTATGCCGACTCTACGCAGCAGTTCGGCGGCTTCTTCGGCAGCTTCGTGTCGCGTCATGCTACGGTGCAGCAACAGCGGCTCCATAATCTGGTCACCGATACGCAGCACCGGATTGAGCGATGTCATTGGTTCCTGAAATACCATCGATATGCGGCTACCCCGGATAGTGCGCATCTGCTCATCGGACAGGGCAAGGATATCCGTACCATTCAGGCGTATGGCGCCGGAGTGGATAAAGCCTGGAGGCGGGACAAGGCGCATGATTGAAAGAGCGGTCATGGATTTGCCTGAGCCTGATTCTCCCACCAACGCTAGTGTGGCGCCTCTGTTGATGGTAAAGCTGACTCCATTAACTGCGGTGACGATGCCGTCGGGAGTTCTAAAACAGGTATGCAGATCAATGATGTCGAGCAGAGCAGGCACGTTTACCTCATGACTGGGGTGCAAAGGATTGTAATATTTTCTACTGTTGCAGCATAACAATACTGTGCATGTGTGCCAAGGTATAATTCCGGAAAAATTGTCATGGATTTTATGTCTTGGGGTTTTGGATGGTAAACTTTTCTGTAGTACACGAACATGTGTATCCGCACTTATAGGGCTTTGATGCGACCTTGTCCACCTATCAAAAAAATTGACAGAAAGCCTGCACTGTGTTTGTATCAATACGTTTTGCAGTCATTACTCATGCGCATATCAGGAATGTTTTTTCTGACAGTCACCCTGGTTTTCTGGGCAACTGAACCGAGAACGGCAGATGCTGTTCCCAATCAGACAATACGGGTGGCAATTGTCAAAAATGCGACTACCGTAGTTGTCGATGGAGATGGTTTGCTGGCGAAACGTGAAAACGGTGAAGCAGTGGTTGTTGTTGCGCCCGTCAATGTCAGGCCCGGAGGTGAAGGGGTGCTGGTGGACGGGGTCGGTTACCAACGAATCAGCTTTGCGGCACCGGGCGCTGTTTTTATCAACGGGAAGCCTTACCGGGGCATGGCCGAAATTTCTTTTGGGAATAAGGGAATACTGGTTGTCAACGAGTTACCGCTGGAAGAGTATTTGGTGGGGCTGATCAACTGCGAAGTCTCGTCATCATGGCCAATTGAGGCTGTCAAGGCCCAAGCTGTTATTGCCAGGTCTTATGCGCTCTACCGCAAAAAAATTCGAAAAAATGAGCCGTATCACCTGGAATCATCGGTTCTCGACCAAGTCTACGACGGCTGCCTGATTGAAGACAGCCGGGCGAAACGAGCGGTTTCAGAAACAACCGGGGAAGTGTTGACTTATAACGGAGCGATCATCCAGGCGTTCTATCACTCCAACTGTGGCGGAAAAACCGAAGCATCCGAGAATGTCTGGGGAGTGAGCCTTCCGTATCTCAAGGGCGTGACCTGCGAGTATTGCCTTGGCAACTCTTCCAGCAGCTGGGAACAAAAGCTTGAACTCAAAGACATTGAGGAAAAATTGCATGCCGCCGGTTTCAAGGTGTCCGGTGTGACCGAGATCAGGCCGGGTGTACGTAATAACCGTGGCAGACTCAAGAATATCGTGGTTGTTTCTGCTCGTGGCGATGCCACCTTGACGGGTGACCAGTTTCGAAAGGTACTTGGGTACAGCGTTATCAAAAGTACTAATTTTACCGTTAAGATCGTTGGAAATAATGTGATTTTCAACGGAACCGGTTACGGCCACGGAGTAGGGCTCTGCCAATGGGGGGCAAAGCAGCGCGCCCTGAATGGTTTTGACTATACCGAAATTCTCTCCTACTATTACCCAGGAACAGTGCTTGAAAAAGCTCTTTGAAATCCGTTGAAGCGATGGTGCTATGCTCGTCAAAGATTTTGATTATTATCTTCCCGGGGAGTTGATTGCCCGCTATCCGGCAACAGAACGGGATGCCTCCCGCTTGATGTTGCTGGATCACCGCACCGGAGTAATCGGCGATCAGCTGTTTAAAAACATCAGCGACCACCTCGAACCTGGTGATCTGCTGGTTTTGAACGATACACGGGTGATTCCGGCCCGCCTGTTCGGTCATAAAGCCACCGGTGGAAAGATTGAAATTTTTCTGGTGCGACGCGAGGAATCCGAAGCGGAGCGCTGGAGCTGCCTGATGCGCTCTTCCAAAGGCTTGCAACAGGGTCACACCATTACTTTGGCATCCGGCATGGTGGCCAGGGTATGTGGCAGGATTAATTCGGAAACATGGCTAGTCGAGTTTAAAGGTATAGAGCCCTTTGAGGCCTGGCTGGAGCGGGAAGGGCAGATGCCATTACCCCCTTACTTGCAGCGGGAAGCGGACAGCCAGGATCAGTTTCGCTATCAGACGGTGTTTGCACAGACACCCGGCGCAGTTGCCGCACCCACTGCCGGGCTGCACTTCACCCGCACACTTTTGGAAAAACTTGCGGAAAAAGGGATTGCAACCGCATACCTGACCCTGCACACCGGATTGGGAACCTTTCAGCCGGTGCGGGTCGAACGGGTTGAGGACCACCGGATTCACAGCGAACGCTATTGTATTTCCGCCGAGACAGCCGAAGCAATCCGGTTCACCAAAGAGCGGGGAGGGCGGGTTGTGGCGGTGGGAACAACAACGGCCCGCACGCTGGAATACGCCGCTGATAGCGGGGGTCAGGTAAGGCCGGGAACTGGTGAAGCGGATATTTTTATCTATCCCGGTTATACGTTCAAGGTTGTCGACGCATTGGTAACCAATTTTCACCTGCCGGAGTCGACACTGATCATGCTGGTATCAGCTTTTGCAGGCAAGGAGCTTGTCTTCAGGGCCTATTGTGAGGCGGTCGAACGCGGTTACCGGTTTTACAGCTATGGCGACGCCATGCTGATTATCTGAATTCAGTTTACATTCCGGGATGAGGGGTATATGACAGACCCGCAGCCCGGCGTCATCCAAGGATACAGTATTGTCATCTTCGCATTTCACAGTTCTTCATCAGGATTCTACCAGCAGGGCGCGACTCGCTTCTTTGAAAACAGCCCATGGCGAGATTGAAACGCCCATTTTCATGCCGGTGGGTACCAATGCGACCGTCAAGGCCATGACTCCCGAAGATCTGCTGGCCATCAACGCCCAGATCATCCTGTCCAATACCTATCATCTCTATCTTCGTCCGGGACACCGGCTTGTGGAGAAGATGGGCGGCCTGCACACTTTCATGAACTGGCAACGCCCGATTCTGACCGACAGCGGTGGTTTCCAGGTCTTCAGCCTGGGTGAGCTGCGCAAAATCAGCGAGGAGGGAGTTCGCTTCCAGTCACACTTGGACGGTTCCTACCATTTTCTTACACCGGAACTGTCGGTGCAGATCCAGGAGGCGCTGGGAGCTGATATCATCATGTGCTTTGATGAATGCCCGGCCGCCACCGCCGATTATGCCTATGTCAGCCGTTCCCTGGAGATGACCACCCGCTGGGCGCAACGATGCAAGGATGCCCATCACCGGGAAAATCAGCAATTATTTGGCATTATCCAGGGTGGCATGCATTACGACCTTCGCGCACGAAGTCTGGAGGATATTTGCTCGATCGGTTTTGACGGCTATGCCCTGGGCGGGCTTTCGGTGGGCGAGGAAAAGGAGCAGATGTACGGAGTGATGGAAGCCTGTGCGCCGCTGATGCCACAGGATGCGCCCCGTTACATCATGGGGATCGGAGCTCCGGAAGATCTGGTGGAGGCGGTCCGGCATGGTTACGACATGTTCGACTGCGTCATGCCGACCCGCAACGCCCGTAACGGCATGCTCTTCACCAGCCAGGGCCGGATCAACATCAAGGCCAAGATTTATGAAGAGGACGGGGGACCGCTGGACCCGGAGTGCGGCTGTCATGTTTGCCGCAACTATTCACGGGCTTACCTGCGGCATCTCTATCGGGCTGGTGAAATACTATCCTCAAACCTGAACACGTATCACAATTTGTATTATTTCCTCGATTTGATGCAACGGATGAGAATGTCAATCCGCAACAACAGCTTTAACGAATTTCGTCGAAATTTTTACTTAAAACAACAGATAAATCAAAAGGTTTAAGGAGGATTGTTCTATGTTTGGATCAGGTTCAGGAGTTGCAGGCGGGATGGGTGCTATTCAGCAGTTTATTCCCTTGGTGTTAATGTTTGCCATTTTCTATTTTCTTCTGATCCGTCCCCAGCAGAAGAAAGCCAAGGAACACCGGGCATTGCTCGATAACATCAAAAAAGGGGATCTTGTTATCACAGCCGGTGGTGTCCACGGCAAGGTAGCATCCGTGGAAGACGGTATTGTCGGACTTGAGATCGCTACCGGCGTTGTTATCAAGATTACCAAATCCTATATTGCTGCCATAAATAATAAATAACCACATTGCAGAACCAGAGGAAGAGAATGACTGTATGATACTCTCAACCCAACCACATAACCGAAGGGAGACTGAGCTTCATGCCTAAAGGAACCGGCTGGCGCATAAGCCTGATAGTGATCTTCGCCCTGCTGTCGCTTCTCTACCTGACCCCCACGCTGGCAACAAAGTTGCCGTCATGGTGGACAGATCTGCCGTTGCTCCCCAAGGACAAGATTCATTTGGGGCTTGACCTGCAAGGGGGAACGCATCTGGTGTTGGAAGTTGACACCGAGAAAGCGGTTGAAGGTTCGCTCGACATCATTGCAACCGATCTGGAAGACACCTTGAACAGCAAAAATCTGCACTTCAAGCGGATCAATCGTGTGGGATCCGAAAAGGTGGCCATGCTGTTCTATGAAAAGGATACCGCCACAACTGTGCAGAAACTGCTGAATGACAAGTATCCCGGTTATAAACAAAGTCCGCAGTATGATGAAGGCGGGTTTGTTGCTCTGGATCTTCGGATTACGGATGAAGCCGCCAAGGATCGCAAGGACAAGGCGGTTGCCCAGGCCCTGGAGACAATTCGCAACAGAATAGACCAGTTCGGAGTTTCGGAGCCCCTGATTCAGCGCGAGGGTATCGACCATATCGTTATACAGCTTCCCGGCATCAAGGATCCCCAGCGGGCTATTGACCTGATCGGTAGAACCGCACGTCTGGAGTTCAAACTGGTTCGGGAGGATATACCACCCAATTCGACCTCCCTGCCAGACGACGCCGAAATCATGAAGGAAAAAACAGTTGATCCCACTACTAACGCTGTCAGTGAGATTCCGTTTGTCCTGCAAAAGAAAGCGTTGATTACCGGCGACTTGCTGACCGATGCCCAAGTGCGGATCGATTCCCAATTCAACCAGCCCTATGTGGGCATTGAGTTCAACTCCCTGGGCGCCAAGCTGTTTGACCAGGTAACGGCCGCCAACGTGGGCAAACGCTTTGCCATCGTGCTGGATAACAATGTTTATTCAGCCCCGGTCATCCGTGAACGCATCTCCGGTGGCAGCGCCCAGATCTCCGGCAACTTCACCGAAAAAACCGCCGCCGACCTGGCTATCGTCCTGCGTGCGGGAGCGCTTCCCGCACCGGTCAAGATAATTCAGAACGAAACCGTTGGCCCCTCCTTGGGACAGGACTCCATCAACAAGGGTTTGATGGCCGGATTGATCGGTGTCGTACTGGTTGTCGTCTTTATGGCGATCTACTATAAGCTTTCCGGCATGGTGGCCAATCTCGGCATGGTGCTGAACGTTCTCTTTCTGATGGGGGCGCTGGCAGCTCTGGGCGCTACCCTGACCTTGCCGGGTATTGCCGCCATTGTTCTGTTGATCGGTATGTCGGTGGATTCCAACGTAATTATCTTCGAACGCATCCGTGAGGAGCTCAAGCTGGGCAAAAACCCCAAGTCAGCGCTCGATTCAGGTTATGACAAGGCTTTCCTGACCATCATGGACTCGCATGTCACCACTCTGATTACCGCGGCTGTTTTATTCCAGTTTGGCACCGGCCCGGTTAAGGGATTTGCCGTTTCCCTCAGCCTGGGGGTTATCATCAACCTGTTCACCTCGCTGATCGGCACCAAGGTGACCTTCGACCTGTTCCTGCACAAGGGAAACGTCAAGAAAATGAGCATATAAGGGGGGAACAGCGAATATGGAACTTCTGGGCAAAACCAACATCGACTTTATCGGCAAACGCAACATTGCCTTTGTCATATCAGCCATTATCTCGATTATCGGCATTATCGGCATCATCCAGATCGCACGCGGCGCTGCCAACATGGGAATAGATTTTTCCGGTGGAACCGCCATGCAGCTCAAGTTCAGCAAACCGATAGATACAGCATCCGCCCGCACGACGCTTCATAAAAACGGCATACCCAAGGTTGAATTGCAGGAAGTCAAGGAAGGCAATAAACTTCTGATAAAGATCGACCGGAATATGAGCATCGCCTTGGGAAAATCCGCCGAAGCCGTACAGAACGCCTTCAAGAAAGAGCATCCTGACAACACCTTTACTGTGGAAAGTTCCACGGAAATCGGTCCTTCCATTGGCGACAAATTGCGCAAGGACACCCTGATCGCGGTGGTGATTTCGCTTCTGGGAATTATCCTCTATATTGCCTGGCGATTTGACTTCAAGTTCGGCATTGGAGCAACATTGGCCACACTCCATGATTGCCTGGCCATGTTCGCAGTCTTTTACGTGCTAAACCTGGAGATAAACCTGCTGTTTATCACTGCCGTGCTGACCATTGCGGGTTATTCCCTCACTGACACGGTTGTGGTTTTTGACCGTATCCGCGAGAATATGCACAAAAATCTCAAGGAGTCACTGTCCAACGTGTTCAACCGCAGCATCAACGAAGTACTTTCCCGCACAATCGTAACGTCTTTGACGGTTTTTCTGGCAGCGATATCCCTGTTTCTTTTCGGCGGTGAGGTAATCCACGACTTCTCGCGCGCCCTGCTGGTCGGCGTCATTGTGGGCACGTATTCATCGGTGTTTGTAGCCAGCCCGATTGTAGTGCTGCTGGAAAATCGCTCTTTGGAGAGCAAGGCCCAAAAGGCCTGATTGCAGTAAACGGTGGTTTAATCCCCGCCCAAAGGACGGGTTTTTTCAAGTCCCAATAAACTTGGTAAAAAAATCCCCCGCTTGTCGGGGGATTTTTTTACCTGCCGCACACAGGGATAAAAGGGTGTTCATGCAAAAACAATGGTTCTTGAAACAATCGAAACCCACCTTGTTTCCTGACGTAGCGGGGGACTTCACCATACTTCCCCTTATTGTTGCTATCCTTGCCGGCCGCGGTATCATTGATCCTGTCGATATCCGTCTCTTTCTCATGCCCGCGCTGGCTGACATGCTTGCTCCCTGCCATATGAAAGGCATGACTGCGGCTGTTGAACGTTTGCTGGTTGCCCGTTGCAAACGAGAGTCAATCTGTATCTATGGCGATTATGATGTTGACGGCATCACCGGAACGTCGCTGCTGGTGTCGTTTTTGCGGGTAGCCGGGTTTGACTGCCGCTACTTTATTCCCAATCGTTTTGATGACGGCTACGGCCTTAACATAGAATCGCTTGATCAGATCATCAACCAGGGCACCACCCTGATCATGACTGTTGACTGCGGTATCACGGCAATTGATGAGGCGCTTTTCTGCCGAAAAAGAAATATCGATCTTATCATTATCGATCACCATGCCCCAAAGCACACCATTCCGGATGCCTGTGCAGTGCTGAATCCACTGCAGCCAGAGTGTGACTATCCGTTCAAATCCCTTGCTGGTGTTGGTGTAGCTTTTAATCTGCTGGTTGCACTGCGTGCGGCCTTGCGCGATGATGGCGTTTTCGAAGCCGGTGCCGTTCCTGACCTGCGCCAGTGGCTCGACCTGGTTGCCCTTGGCACCATCGCTGACGTGGTTCCTTTAATTGGTCAGAACCGGATCTACGTAACCCACGGACTCAAACTGCTTTCCGAGCCGGTCAAACCGGGTATTCAGGCGCTTAAACGTGTGGCTGGCGTAAATGGTGAGGTGAGCAGCGGCCAAGTCGGTTTTCGACTGGCGCCGCGTCTGAATGCAGCCGGGCGCATGGAAAGCGCGGTGCCGGGTGTAGATCTGTTGCTGAGTGCCAACAATAACGAATCATGCTCAATTGCCGAAGAACTTGATGCTGCCAATGCTGAACGTCAATCCGTAGAACGAGCGATTTTGGAGGAAGCTATCAGGCTGGTCGAAACCGGCGGTAACTATCCTGCCCAGCGCAGCATTGTCCTGGCTTCCCCTTCGTGGCATCAGGGAGTAATTGGCATTGTCGCCTCACGCTTGGTGGAGCGTTTTCATCGCCCGACCATCCTGATTGCCATTGATGACAACGGAGCAGGGAAAGGGTCGGGGCGCAGTATCCCCGGTTTTCATCTGCTTGAAGCATTGACGAACTGCTCCGACTGTCTGGAACGATTTGGAGGCCATCGCCACGCTGCCGGAGTCGGGCTTTCAGCAGACAGGATCAGCGACTTTGCCGCAGCATTTGAAACAGAAACGTCACGCATGCTTAAAGACAGCGATCTTGTGCCTCGTTTGGATATCGATGTTGAAGTACGCCCGGAAGACGTGACCAGGGAGTTGGCATTGGAGCTGAAGCGTCTGGAACCGTTCGGCATGGGCAACCCCGAACCGGTACTGATGATGCGCGCTATGACGGTTGTTGAGCAACGGGTAGTGGGTGACGGCCATCTGCGATTGAAATTGTCCACGGATGGCAAATTGTTCAACGCGATAGCCTTCCGCATGGCCTCACGTACTCTGACAGGAACGATTGATATCGCTTTTTTTCCGGAGATAAATGAATGGAACGGTACTTCCAGCCTGCAGTTGCGGATCAAGGATCTGCGTCCTGCGGAGTTTATTAATGCAACGTAATGAACGATTCGACAGCGCCGAAAGGATAATTAAGGTCGGCTTTTGGGTAAATGCGGTGCTGATGCTTTTCAAGCTGTCCGCCGGTTATTGGGGGCATTCCGACGCTGTTTTTGCCGATGGCATCGAAAGCGCCTGTGATTTCGTGGCGATCTTTTCCACCATGGTTGCGCTGAAGCTGGGGCGTCAACCTTTTGATGAAAAGCACCCGTATGGTCACGGCCGGGCCGAAAGCCTGTCCGCTCTTTTTGTCTCCCTGGTTATTTTCGTAACTGGCGGCTGGATTTTGATCGATTCGGTACATGCCATTATTGACCGTGATTTCAAATCACCCGGCATGATTGCCGTGGTTGCGGCGTTTGTCACCATTCTGATCAAGGAATGGCTATACCGTTTTACCCGCAAAACCGGCCAACACCTGGAGAGTCCGTCACTTTTGGCAATCGCCCAGGACCATCGTAAAGATGCCGTAACGTCAATAGCGACATTGACCGGTGTCGTAGGCGCCTACTTCGGTTTTGGCTTCATGGATCCGCTGGCAGCCGGTCTGACATCGTTTTTCATTCTGCATGTCGGGTATCAGACGTGCCGGAGTGCGGCCCACGACCTAATGGACGGCAGTGTTTCTCCGAACTTTATCGACAGGGTTACGCATCTGGCTGAGAGTGTCGAGCGGGTCGAGCATGTCCATGACATCCGTGGCCGCCGCTCGGGGCAATATATGATTATCGACCTCAAGCTTGAAATGGATCCCGGCATGACGGTCAAGGAATCCCATGATATAGCTAAAAAAGTTAAAAAACTTATTTTTGACGGATTTCCCAATGTGGGTGACGTCATGATTCATATAAATCCACATGACGAGGAACATGAGGATTTGACAAGATTGTGAGATGTCCACGAAACTTGTTACAATTTTTTCATACACAAAGCGGATGTTTTTTGTTAGTCTCTATCGGTTCAAATAAACACCATGAGGAGTTCACCATGCGGAAACATGTCATGATTTTAATCGGATTACTGTTTGCCTTGCTTATTTCGGGTTGTGGAGGGTCATCGTCATCTGTCATCACAATTTCCGGAATTACCACGGAACCAATTTCAAGTTCGGAGATACCTGCAACAAGTACGTTCTATATCAAACAGAAAGATGGCTCGACAACAACATATACGTATAATTCGCTATCAAATGGAAATATTATTCTAACAAATAACAACACGCAGTATACTTTTACCCGTATTCAAACAGAAACGAATTATTGGCTGGTATTCGATAGTTCATACACTATCAGCAGGTTGTACTTAGTGTCTCCGCCATCGGACTATGATCCTAAAATGATGGGTGGTTCGATCCAGCCGGTAATTCCACTAACTTTATCTGCCACTGCAACTGTATTGTGCGGCAGCGGTAGTACTACAGGCGGCTACGCGGATGGTTCAAGTACGAACGCTCAATTTAGCCAGCCAATGAGTATTACCTTTGATGGGACATACTATTACGTGGCGGATTATGCAAATAATATGATCAGAAAGATTGACTCATCCGGGAAGGTTACAACATTTGCCGGTAATACCAGCGGTACGAGTGGTTCGGGCGATGGTACTGGAACTGCTGCGTACTTCTATCATCCTATGGGTATTACCACAGATGGTACGTATCTGTATGTCGCGGATACCGGTAATCATACCATCCGAAAGATAGTGATCAATACACAGGTTGTTTCAACCATCGCGGGTGTAGCTTCATCAGCCGGTTCCATTGATGCCACTGGATCGTCCGCTCGTTTCAACTCCCCTTGGGAAATTACCACTGACGGTGCAAATTTGTATGTTGCGGATACCGGTAATTACATTATCCGCAAAATCAGGCTTTCAACATACGCTGTTTCAACAATAGCTGGCTCCTCTGGCAAAAGCGAGACTGTTGATGGGACCTATACGAACGCGCGATTCGTGCAGCCCACACGTCTCACGATGGAAGGCTCCAATCTGTATGTTGTTGACTACAATGGATACGGAAACAGCGCGATTCGTAAAGTTGTCATTGCAACCGGAACTGTTTCCAGTTTTGCGGGCGGGAGCAACACCAACCCTACCACTAAATTATTTGGTCACCTGGGCGGAATAACCACCGACGGCACAAACCTGTATGTTGGTGATGGCGCTACTGATAACCAAACCAGCTATATCCGTGTAATAAATATAGTGTCCGCACAGTTAACAAGAACCATACAAATCGGAACTGCTACAAACATAACACCACCATATGGTTTTACCACGGATGGGAGTCACCTCTATTATACGAGCAGTTTTTATAACAATATAAGTTATTATTGATTGATTATTATTTTATATTTCTTCTTCCTTTGTAGAATTATGTTTAAAACCAGGTTCGCCTTTTTCAGCCAGGAAAGGGACTTCCACGAATGTTGCTTGAAATACACCCCGAACATCCCCAGGCACGGTTGATTTCACGTGTTGTCACCTGCCTGCGGGATGGCGGTCTTATAGCCTATCCAACCGATACCACCTATGGGATCGGTTGTTCCATTTTCAACAAAAAGGGGATCGAGCGGATCTATCAGATGAAACATCGGGAACACAAAAAACCGTTCTCGTTTATCTGTCCCAATCTATCTGAAGTAGCCCGTTTTGCCAGGGTCAGCAACACCGCCTTCAAAATTCTTAAACGCTATCTTCCCGGTCCCTACACGTTTGTGCTGGAAGCCACCCGCGATGTACCCGATCTGCTGATGACTCGCCAGAAAACAGTGGGGATCAGGATTCCCGATAACCGCATCTGTCTTGAAATAGTGCAGATGCTGGGAAATCCGATTGTCACCACCAGCGCGAATCTGTCCGGTGAAGAGCCCACCGGTACTCCCAGTATTATTGAAGATATTTTCGGCAAACAGCTGGATATTGTCGTGGATGGAGGCGAACTCACCAAGGAGGTCAGTTCCGTGGTGAGCCTTATTGGCGATACTCCTGAAATTTTGAGAGTCGGCACAGGAGACCTGTCGTGGTGTTCCTGACAGACAGGCACAGGGAAGGGAATAATGCGTAAACGCACAGTCCGCAGCGGAATGCGACTGCTTCTGGCGGCGCTCTTATTAATTATCCTGGCCAGTTTTTATCATGCCGGCATGGCTGATCTGTTTTCGTTTTCCTCTGAGACTGAACTGCGCTTCTATAGTCTTGGGATGTTTATTGCTGCGGCCATTGGCGGATATGGTGTTGTGCTGGCTGTGTTCGGTTTTGTACTGCCGGCTAATCACCGTGATGATGCCAAAATCAGAATCGCACCGTTATTTTTTGTGGTGTTATGCGCTGTGGTATTTTTTTTCTATTTATTCGTGCGATCCCTTACTTCACCTGCGGAAGAAGAGCGCATTCGGCCGGGAACAACCATTACGATTTGAAGTTATGCAATTAATGGATCTATAATATAGCTTGTCGGTACACATTGCGCATTCCAGTTTATCGTCAATAAAGTTTTCAAGTTCTTGGAGGAGTTATGAAACCCCAACAGAAATCCATAGATACACTTCTGCTTCATGCCGGCCAGTCTCCAGATTCGGCAACACTTTCCCGAGCGGTGCCCATTTATCAGACATCATCATATGTTTTCAAGAGTTCGGAACATGCCGCCAATCTTTTTGGCCTGAAGGAACCGGGCAATATTTACACCCGCATCACGAATCCAACCACTGATGTGCTTGAACAGCGTCTGGCTGCCCTTGACGGCGGTGTTGGCGCCCTGGCGGTTGCTTCCGGTCAGGCTGCAATTACCTATGCGGTTCTCAATATCACCCAGGCCGGGCAAAACATCGTCTCAACCAATTACCTGTACGGCGGGACGTACAACCTGTTTCACTACACCCTGCCAAAACTCGGCATCACGGTAAAATTCGTCGATTCATCCGATCCCGAGAACATTCGCCGGGCAATAGATGAGAACACGCGTCTGGTCTATACGGAATCAGTGGGTAATCCCAAGAACAATGTTGATGATTTTGAAGCAATTGGAAAGATTACCCAGGCAGCTGGAATCCCGCTGATCGTCGATAATACCGTTACAACCCCCTGTCTGTTCAAGCCACTTGAGCATGGCGCCGATATTGTAGTCTATTCGTTGACTAAGTTCATTGGCGGCCATGGAACCAGCATCGGCGGAGCTGTTGTGGATGGTGGAAAGTTTCCCTGGGACAACGGCAAGTATCCCGAATTTACCGAACCGGATCCCTCTTACCATGGCCTTAAATACTGGGAAGCACTCGGCAATCTCTCATACATTCTCAAGATGAGGGTTACACTGCTGCGAGATATGGGCGCCTGCTTGTCGCCCTTCAACGCGTTCCAGTTCCTGCAGGGGTTGGAAACGCTGCATGTCCGCATGCCGCGCCATGTGGAAAATGCCCGCGCCGTTGCGCAATGGCTGGAGCAACATCCAGCAGTGAGTTGGGTCAACTATCCCGGGCTTACCAGTCATAAGGACCACGCTCATGCGCTGAAGTACCTGCCGAAAGGGGAGGGCGCCATCATCGGTTTCGGCATCAAGGGTGGCGTTGAAGCCGGCAAGAGGTTTATCGACAATGTCAGGCTTCTGTCTCACCTAGCTAATATCGGTGATGCCAAGTCCCTTGTAATCCATCCCGCATCCACGACTCACCAACAACTTTCTGAAGAGGAACAGCTTGCCTCGGGTGTGTCGCCGGACTTCATCCGGCTTTCAATTGGCCTGGAAGGGATTGACGATATTATTGCCGATATTCGCCAGGCGCTGGAGGCCTCGCAACTCTAACCACCATCCGCTTGAGGAAATAGGTTTTTTCTGACAGATTCAGGGCTGCCCCCATGGTTGCCCTTTTTCTTGTACTGCGTTCCAAGAACTCCCCGTGTTTTGGGAGCTGAGAGTAAAGGAATGTTTCTTGGATATTAAAACGTTTATAAAACCAAGCGTTGAACTGTTCGCTCTTACTCTGCTGATATGTTCCGGTTCACCCTGCTTTGCCGACTGGAACTGCGATGACTGGGTGGCGCGGCGTGGCTACTGTGTCGATTATGTTAAGTCGAAAATTCCGTCGTTCCCTGTACCTGACAGTGATGATGATATCAGACAACTGAACAACAGGCACGTCAGGGATGTTGTGCGTGGAGATGTGGCAATTTTTGATTTGGGCAGGTACTGGCATGTGGCCTATGTTGAAAATGTGCGTCGAGACTATAGGGGCAAGGCCATCTCGATTGATATCAGCGAAAAGAACTATGGCCCCAGGATGACGCCGGATCACTACCGGAAGACATGGGGTTCCAGACATGGAAGTGAGTGGAAAAGGGCGGTCTGGTGCGGTGTGACAAAGAAGTATGGCCAAAACAGCATGCGGACAAACGTTCCAATCAATACGGTTGAACAGATCTGGACCCCAAGACCTTCACTGTCCCAACGCATTAGGAACGGAAACGTAACCGGTTTGCTGGACAGGGCACGCGAGTTTGTGGACGACTTGGTTCGCTTTTCCGAAACCGGTTCGTAAACGGCGAACACAGCATTCAGGTTCTACCCGCTTTGCTGATTCCAGGGCAACTCTTGTGGTTGCCCTGTTTTTTGTGTACTATTCTGTAACTGGATACTATCGCCCTATTTTAGCAGCATCAGGAGCCTTCATGTACAAGTTAACCATTCGCACGAGCTTTGCGGCAGCTCATAATCTTGTCAATTATCAGGGTGATTGTGAAAACCTGCATGGCCATAACTGGAAAGTGGATGTGACCGTCATTGCCCGGGAACTTGATAAGGCAGGACTGGGAATTGATTTCAAGGTATTAAAACGTGAAGCTGGGGTGGTGATTAACGAACTTGACCACAAGTATCTGAACGAAAACCCGGCGTTTACAGATATTTCTCCCTCTTCGGAACACATTTCACGATTTCTGTTCAAACGGCTCTCGGAACACCTGAACAATGACATTATCAAGGTTGATTCAGTGACTGTCTGGGAATCTGACAACGCATCAGCCTGTTACTATGAGTAATACACTCCCCATCGGTGAAATTTTTTCCTCAATTCAGGGAGAAGGGTATCTGGCTGGTCGCCGCCAGATATTCATCCGTATGACGGAGTGCAACCTTGACTGTCGTTACTGTGATACCGAGTTTGCCGTGAGCAACTCATGCCGCGTGGAAAAAGCTCCTGGTTCAAACAATTTTTATCATCTTTCCCAGCCGCTTGCCCTGAGCCGGCTCATGGATATTCTGACGGCCTGGACCACATCACTGCCAGGCGCGCATCATTCCATCAGTATTACCGGCGGGGAGCCGTTGCTGTTTGCCAATATTCTGGCTGGCTGGCTTCCCGAACTGCGCGGAATACTTCCTATTCATCTGGAAACCAACGGAACCCTGCCAACCGAACTTGAGCGGATAATCGATCAGGTTGATTACATCAGTATGGATATTAAGCTGCCGTCCACTGCAGGCTGTGATGAAGAACTCTGGAATTTGCACCATCATTTTTTGAAGACGGCCTGCACGAAAAACGTCTCGGTCAAGATCGTGATTGGAGACAAGACCGATGCAGCTGAAATTCAGCGAGTATGCACCATCATTGCCGCAATTCGGCCTGAAACGCCGCTTTTCCTTCAGCCGTTGTCCCTTCCTGAAAACTCTTGCGGCATCAGTGCCGTACATCTTCTGCATCTGCAAGCCTTGGCTTCGGCACAGCTGCCGGATGTGCGAGTTATTCCGCAGATGCATAAACTAATGGGGGTCCTGTGATCATCGAAGAAATGACCATGCCCGAGTTCGAACATGGGCTAAACAGGTCTCGTACAGTGTTGATACCTTTTGGGTCCGTCGAGGAACATGGCCCGCATCTGCCACTTTCCACAGACACGCTTGAAGCATATGAAGTTGCCAAAAAGGCAGCGCTCTTGACGCCGCTGTTTGTCGCCCCTCCGCTCCATTATGGTAACTGCCGTTCCACGGCCTGCCATCCCGGTACCATTTCGATCACCACCACAACGCTCAAGATGCTCTTCAAGGACATTGTCCGCTCTCTGTACAGTCATGGGTTGCGCAATTTCATCGCGCTCTCGGGTCATGCTGGTGGCGCTCATTGCATTGCTCTTCAGGAGGTGGGAGAAGAGTTGCTTATTGAATTTACCGATTGCGAGATCGCCGTGGTTACCGAGTTTGTCCTTGCCCGCAATGAGGGCAGGGGGGTAATCGAGACTCCTGGTGATGCCCATGCCGGAGAAATTGAAACCTCGCGCATTCTGCACAGCCACCCCCACTTGGTCAAGGGTAGCGCTGTACGAGAGTTTCCCTCATTTCCTTCCGGAATTCTTGTACGGGAAAAACGTCGCTACTGGCCAGGCGGCGTCTGGGGCGATCCGGGTAAGGCAACGGCTGCCAAGGGTGCAATGCTCGAGGAACTGGTAGTAAAAAAGCTGGTTGAGCTGGTGCATGCGCTGGAGAAATGCCGTAATGAGCTTTAACCGTGGCTGATGTACGAATCAGCATAGAGAAACTCTCCTTTGGTGGAAGCGGTGTCGCTAGAATCAACGGCAAAGTGTGCTTTGTACCCTACAGTTGCCCCGGTGATGATCTGAGTGTCCGCATTACAACCGAGAAACGCTCCTATCTGACAGCCGCGATTGTCGACATCATCAACCCCGGTCTTGACAGAATAGTCCCTCCGTGCCCCCTGTTTGGCTCCTGTGGCGGCTGCAGCTGGCAACACATATCCTATCCGCGGCAACTGACCGAAAAACGCCAGATATTTGCCGATGCTCTCTGGCGAGGAGCGCGTGTTCCCGGAGAACTAATAAGCGATGTGGCGCCGTCACCGGCAATTTACGGCTACCGCAACCGCGTGCAGCTTAAACTCCATGCAGCCGGCGATCGGCTCCAGATCGGTTTTTACCGTCAAGAAACCCATTTTGTTGAAGATGCCTGCCAGGGATGTCCCATTGCAGCGCCGGTCATCAACCAGGTTCTTGCGAATCTGCGCAAGCTTCTTCTTTTTTTTCCGGAACCGGCTAAAATTCCGCAGATTACTATAGATTCCGCCGAACATGGCACTGTGGTAATTGTCAGCTATACCGGAACTGACAGGGATGGCGCAGCTGAGTTTTTTAAACACAGGCGTAGCGAACTTGAGAACGTGACCGGTCTTTATCTGCAATCAGGAAGAAAGTCAACGCTGTGGAAGGTGTTTGAGGAGGGTTTGCTGGAGTACTCACTGCCGGGAGACTCGGCAGAAGCGCCACCCTGTTCACTCGCCTACAGACCGGGAGGCTTTGCACAGGTCAACGCCGCGCAAAATGCCGCACTTCTCCGACTGGTCAGACATTTTGCCGACTGCAAAGGACATGAGCGGATTCTCGATCTTTACTGTGGAAACGGAAACTTCTCTCTGCCCCTTGCAGCAAGCGTGGCCAGTATTACCGGTATCGAGGAGTATGAGGATTCAATCGCGGCAGCCTGCGACAACTCCTGGCATAACGGAATCAAAAACGCTGAGTTCATTTGTTGCGACGCAGTCGACGGAGTCAAGCAGCTGGTTGCCGATGGACGGAATTTCGATGTGGTTATACTTGATCCGCCACGTAGCGGTGCAGCTGATGTGCTGGCTGATATAGCCCGTCTTAAGCCGGAAAAAATCATCTATGTCTCCTGCGATCCAAGTACGCTTGCAAGGGATTGTGGAATGCTTTCGGCGAGTGGGTATGGCGTTATGTCAAGTGTTCCGGTTGACATGTTTCCCCAGACCTATCACCTGGAAAGCGTTACCTTGTTAAAACGGATGGCCAGGGAGCCACAATGAGTTTGTTTTCTCGGCTGTTTTCGAAAAGCGCTGATGGTTTCCTGAAAAAAGGTGATTCATTTTTCAGCGATCAGCGTTTTTTCGAGGCTCGCAGGCTTTATGAAGATGGATTGCATTTTTATCTGGTAAAAGACAACGGAAAGGAAGCCGATTCGACCACCGCCCTGTTTCGCTCAAAAATCGATCAAGCGAACAGGGAACTGGCCGGAGTCAACATCGCCGAGGCGGAACATGCCATTGGTCGCGGCGATGTTTCGAAAGCTGTCGAGCACCTGGAATTGGCACTTTCACTGACGGATGATGTCGTTCTGCGTGCTGCGAGCGAAAAATTGCTCGCGCCCCTTGTCGATCACTCCGCTGAAGCTGCCAAAACGGACTTGTTTTCTTCTCCGGTAATTGGATGCGTAGCATGCGATTTGGTGGGGCAGGACATGCAACCCGTGACTTCCGTTGAGGAAACCGCTTTGTCCCGTCAGGACTATTACGAACTTCTTATCCGACAACTTCCCGCCGGGATGTATACGCGTTACTCTGATTTGGGAAATGATTTTCTCGATTTGTATCTTGCTGCGAGTCACGATAAACATGAAAAAGCTTTAAATTTGTTGGAAGAGTGGTATAAAGGGAGTGACGAAGACATCTACTGGTACGAAAAGGGAATGATTTTATATCGTCTTGGTAATGTTGGAGAATCTGAAGTATGTTTTCGAACCGCTTTCCGCTGTAATGCAGTCAACCCGCTTCCTCGCCTTGGTTTGGCGTTGCTGCTTTGTGAAGGACAGCGGCTCAATGAAGCTGCCGAGCAGCTTGACGCAATGATTGCAGAGGATATGATAGTTGAACAGGCGCTTATGTTGCGGGGAGACGTATCAATGCTTGCCGGTGATGTTGAAGGAGCAATCGAACGCTACGGAATGCTCCTGTCCACTCCCTATACCCGGCCTGCCGCAGAAAAATTGTATGAACTATTGATCCGCTCCAGTCGAAAACAAGAAGCTGCTGTTGTGCATAAGACGTATCTTGGTGGATGTCGGCACTGAACGAAAATTTCAGATGGATGACAATTTCACGGCCTGTTACAGGCTCACTTCGGGAGGATATGATGAACAGATCAGAACTCATTGAACATTTGGCAATAAAAAAAGATATTTCCCATAAACGCGCGGAAGAAATCATTACCCTTATTTTTGGCGCCATGACCGAGGCCATGGTCAGAAACGAGCGGATCGAGATTCGTGGTCTCGGCAGCTTTGTGATCAAAGAGTATGATACCTATACCGGCAGAAACCCGAAAACCGGCGAACCTATATCGGTACGTCCCAAGAAACTTCCCTTCTTCAAGGTTGGTAAGGAATTAAAAGAAATGGTTATTGGCTGATTTGTCATCTCGATGCAATGAGAGGCCACCCATAACCATAATTGTATAACGTACACCCAGGAGCTTTGTACATGCCTCTCAGTCTTTTCGAGGGCGCTTTGGGTGGTATTGGCCTGTTTCTGCTCGGCACGCGGATTATGTCTGACGGAATCCGCACCGTGGCTGATGACCGCATCCGAAGTGTTTTTTCCGCAGTTACATCGAACCGTTTTTACTCGATTATTTTAGGTAGTTTGTTGTCGCTGTCACTGAATTCTCCTACTGCGGCGGTCATTTTATCAATTGGTTTGGTCAACGGTGGCGTGCTGAATGTCTTTCAGGCACTGAATGTTTTGGCAGGTGTACTGATTGGCGCATCCCTGACACTGTATCTTCCTGGTGTTCCCTACAGTTTTGTTGCTACTCCTCTCATATTCATTGGCGTTCTGCTCAAATTTTTTGCCCGCAGGCGAAGACTTGCCAATGCCGGCGACCTTTTACTGGGCACCGGGCTCCTCTTTTTGGGGCTCGCCCTGCTGAAGGGGAGTTTCAGCCCTTCTGACCATCATCCCTTCTACGGCGCTTTCCACGGCGCCTTTTTCCAACGCCCTTTTCTGGCGCTGTTATTTGGCAGCATTATTTCCTGTTTTGTTCAATCAACAGTTTCCCTGACATACGTAATTTCTTCTTTGGTAATTAGTCATAACATGACCACGGAAATTGCGGGTGTCATGGCATTGGGAGGAATCGTGGGGGTGGCGGCAATCGGCTGCCTGGCCTCCATCGCGGGTATTTCCGTGTCCCGGCGGATAGCAACAGTATTTTTTTTGATCAACCTTGCCGTCACCCTGCCACTGATTTTGATTGCACCCACCTTGTTCGACGCACTATACAACAGCGTTTTTTTCAGGCTGCCCGCAATGCCCATTCAAAGCGATCCGCTCTTCAGATACCTGGCCCTGATACATGCCATTGCCAGCCTGTTGACGGCCATTATGGCTACTGCTCTGAGTGGAGTAGTGTCCCGTTTTTCAGGCACACGGGATGAACGCGGTGGCATTTGCCTGACGCCGCAACCTTGTGCCGGCTATCTGGATGCCCGTATCATCAATACACCGACACTTGCCATCGAACAGGCGCGTAAAGAGATCGTCCGCATGATAGGTGTGACATCGTTCATGTTTGCCGATACCCGCGAGATCCTTTTCGATTATGATGCTCGCAGGGCAGAAACCATTCGTCAGCACGAGCAGGTGCTGGATTCACTGAATCATGAAATCACGGCCTTCCTTGCAAAGCTGGCCCGCTCAACAACCAATTCCAACGTCAGCTTTGAAATTCCTTGCCTGTTCCAGACAATCACCGATCTCGAACATATCGGGGATAGCTGTGAAGAAATTCTTGATTGCATCATTGCCAGAAAAGAGGAACATATCCTTTTTTCCAATGATGCAATGGATGATCTGAAACGCTTGGCCGTAGAAGTAGGCTCCGGCTTCAGTTCACTCGAAGAGCTTTTTTTGCATGGTCAGCAAACTGACACTCATCAGCTCCACGATCTGAAGTCCGAAACTCGCATGATCTTTGAGAAGGTAAAGCAGTCACATTTTGAAAGGATCCGCTCCGGTGTTTGCCCACCACGGGCAGCCATGATGTTTAATGAACTGAACGCTGCTTTTGTGAGAATTGCCGAACTTAGCTGGAATATCATGGCGGTATTGGAGAGGAAAACATATGAGTAACAGGCTGGCAGTCATTGATTTTGGAACAAACACAGCACGTTTGTTGATAGCGGACCGGGGTAATGGGGGAGCTTTCCAACATGTCCACCTTCAGCGTGAGGTTGTGCGCATGGGGGGGGGCTTCAGCCGGGAAAAGGGGCTGTCGGTTGAAGCGATGCAGCGTGGTTTATCGTGTCTGACACGATTTGCAGCGGTCATTCGTGAGCATAACGTCACAACCATGCGGGCCGTTGCCACCAGTGCCGTGCGCGATGCAATTAATGGCGTGGCATTTGTGGAACATGTTCAGCAGAAAACCGGCATTTCGTTAGAAGTAATCGACGGAGTGAGCGAGGGAAACCTGACTCTGGCGGGTGTGCTGGCTGGACTGGATCGGCATTACGACGAAATCCTTGTACTTGATATTGGTGGAGGTAGTACCGAATACACTCTGGCGCGTTCGGGACATGCCGATTTTGTCCGCAGTCTCCCTTTGGGTGTGGTCAGGTTAACCGAAGGAAAGGGAACTTTGGAAGCCATTGAACTCAAGATCCGCAAGGAACTTGACGCATTGAGTCGCGACATGAAGCAATCGGAATGCCATATCCAACCAGATACGCCACTTATCGGCACGGCCGGCACTGCGACTACTCTGGCGGCCATTAGTATGGGGATGAGGGATTACGATTACCGCAAGGTTAATAACTCCACTATCTCAAAAGACGAAATATCAGCAATTCTTAAACGCCTGCTCCCCTTGACACTGATGGAACGCTTGGAGGTGCCTGGGCTTGAAAAGGGGAGGGAAGACCTTATTATTTCCGGAATTCTCATTATCCTGCAGACCATGGAGCGGTTTGGAATGGAGACAATGAAGGTCAGCGACTATGGCCTGTTGGAAGGTTTGATGGTTAGCGGAGAAGCCGTGGTGAGCAAACATGGAACCTGATCTAAACGAACTTGAACAGATACTCGATTACCAGTTTCATAACAAAACTGTGTTCCGCCAGGCCTTAACGCACCCCTCCCATGAGCACGAGCGGGCCGGGACCGGCGATTATCAACGATTGGAATTTCTTGGCGACGCGATTTTGGGAATGGTTCTGGCCGAAGCGCTGTATCAGCGCTTTCCCGAACGTGATGAAGGAGTGTTGTCACGTTACAGGTCGCAAGTGGCGGATCAGGATACGTTGGCGGATATAGCACGCGGTATTGGTCTGGGGAGGTTTATTCGTCTCGGGCGGGGAGAAGAGTTGGGGGCCGGGCGCGAAAAGGATTCAATTTTGGCCGACGTACTCGAGGCATTGATAGCGGCGATCTATCTGGATGGCGGGCTCGAGCAGGCGCGACGTCTGATCATCCGGTTGTTCGACCAGGTTCTGGATCTTCGTGAATCCACTTTAAAGATAAACGACGCCAAAAGCGAACTCCAGGAACTGCTTTCCGCCAGACACCTGCCGTCTCCCCAGTATTGCCTATTAGGAGAGTCCGGTCCGCCGCATAATCGCCTATTCCGCTTCCAGGTTCTGGTGGATGGTACTGTAATCGGAGAAGGTGAAGGACGCTCCAAAAAAATTGCCCAGCAGGCCGCGGCTGCCCAGGCGCTGAAAAATTATTTATCCAAAACTGATCAAGCGACATGAACAACGTCACGGTTCCTTTTTTTATCAGCCATCAGGGATGTCCTCATACCTGTATTTTCTGTGATCAACGAACGATTTCAGGTTGCGGAGGTGAAATACCCGGCAGCGACGAGATTGCGTCAAAGATCCTGGGCTGGCAGCATTACAGCGCCAATCGTCCCATGGAAGTTGCATTCTTCGGCGGAACCTTTACCGCTCTGTCCCGCCAGGTTCAGCAGCAGCTTTTGATGGCGGTGCAGCCATTTTTAACGTCCGGTGACATTACCGCCATCAGAATTTCCACCCGCCCCGATTCACTTGACACCGAGACTGTTCAGTGGTTGGCCGATCAAGGTGTGAAAATAATCGAGGTGGGTGTGCAGAGCATGGATGATGATGTGCTCGCCGCATCGGGACGTGGTCATGACGCAAGAACGTCCCTGGATGCCATCCATTGCATCAAGTCCTGCGGCCTTTCGGCCGGAGCCCAGCTCATGCCGGGCCTTCCGGGTGATACGCCGACAATTTCGCACTATTCCCTGAAGCGTGTGATTACCGCCGGAGTAGATTTTATCAGGCTCTATCCGACTGTTGTTTTTCGAGAAACACAACTGGCTCAACAGTATCTGGCGGGCGAATACCGTCCTCTCACGATTGATGGGGGAGTTGCGGTTTGCAAAGTGTTGGTGCATACCGCGCTGAAGTTGGATATTCCTGTGATTCGAATCGGGCTTCAGGCTAATGAAGGGCTTAGCCACGATAGCATTCTGGCCGGATGCTGGCATCCGGCACTGGGAGACCTGGTGTACAGCGAACTATTCTTTGATCTGTTGATGCAGATGGTCGGAACTGTGCCGACCAATAGCACATCTGTGGTAAGGATCAGTTGCCATCCCTCACGTATATCATCTGTAATCGGCCATAAACGGAAAAACATTTTCCGTCTCCACGGACAAGGTATTACGGTGGATCACGTTACACCCAATCCGGCGTTATCGTTGTTTGAGTGTGAAATCTGTTCTTCCGGCAGGTATGTGAAAGGTTCCATCGTGAACGATCTGACAGGTCTGTATGCCTGAACTACCCGAGGTTGAAAGCATTTTACGAACCATGCGCGATGCGCGCCCTTCGTTGCTTGGTCGCAAGATCGAGCTGGTACATGTTGCGTGGGAAGGTATTGTCTCGGGATGTTCCGCTGACGTCTTTCAGCAACAACTCCAGGGGGCCGTGGTTGTTACCGCCGGACGTCACGGTAAGTACCTGATCTTTGGCCTAGAGGGTGGGGAACGACTCCAAGGCAAACGGTTCTATTTGGTTATTCACCTACGTATGACCGGAAAACTATCTCTGGTTCAGGCTTCCGCAGTACTTGAACGTCATACCCGTCTTGTAGTGGAACTCGACAAGAATCTGGCGCTTCAATTCGATGACCCGCGTAAATTCGGCCGAGTCTGGTTGGTTGACGATCCCAAAGAAATTACCATAAGACTGGGACCTGACGCCTTGACGGTTGGTTTTGCAGAGTTTACCACACGATATGCCATGTACCGTCGTCAGTTGAAACCTCTCCTGCTGGACCAGGCATTTGTGTCAGGTATCGGTAATATCTATGCAGACGAAAGCCTGTACCGCGCCGGACTGCACCCGCTCACTAACTCCGCCGATCTTTCTGCATCGTATATTCGTAGGCTGCACGCCGCAGTGGTTTCGATTCTACGGGAAGCGGTTGACGTCAACGGCGCTAATATTGATGGTGTATTCAAAGCGGGCGGTTTCCGTGTCAGCGTCTATGACCGAGAGGGATTGCCCTGCTATTCTTGTGGCAACACGATCGTTAAAATCAGGGTTGCCCAACGTGGCACCCATTTTTGTCCTTGCTGTCAAGTAAAGCTTTAGATCTCAATGTCTTTAAGATTGCAATCAAAGCAGGATTACATTATCTTTAATGATTGTATCGACTGAAAAAATCTATGTCTTTTGGAGGATGGCGTGGTTGGTGAGGCCGGTAAAACCAAATTTCAGATAGACTTGCGTCAGCACCTCCGTGACCAGAATATCAGCGGCAATCTTGTGCATCTTTTGTGCGAGCTTGCCGAGGCCAGCAAATATGTGATCAACGCGATCCGCACCGGGGATTTGGGCGTGGCGGGTACCTCTAACCTCTATGGTGAGGAACAGCTTGCGCTGGATGTCCTTTCTGATCGCATCATACGCAAACGTCTTCAACACTCCGGCGTTGTGTGTAATATTGCCTCCGAAGAGATGGAGGAGATATTTCAGGTTTCCAGCAATCCCCAAGGAATGTTCTCTGTTGCCTACGATCCCTTGGACGGTTCGTCACTGGTTGATGTTAATCTGGCGGTTGGCACCATCGTGGGTATTTACCAGGGGTGCGAACTGCTCCAGCCAGGACGCAAGATGGTCGGTGCATTGTATATTCTTTATGGACCGCGTGTATCAATGGTCTATTCGGTTGGTAAAGGTGTCTTCGAGTTTACGATGAACCAACTGATGGAGTTTACCCTGACCCGTGAACATATTCGGATGCAGCCTGCTGGCGACATCTACTCGCCGGGCGGCCTGCGGAAGAAATATTGTGAGAGTAATGAGCGCTTTATTCGTTATCTTGAAGCCAAAGGCTCCAAGTTACGCTATTCAGGCGGTTTTGTTCCTGACATCAACCAAGTGCTGATCAAAGGGAAAGGTATTTTTATGTATCCGGCCCTTACCGACAGCCCCAACGGCAAGTTGCGGATGCTGTTCGAACTCAATCCCATGGCGTTTCTGATCGAACAGGCTGGTGGATCCGCCACCAACGGAAATATACCAATCCTGGATATTGTACCCGATAGTCTGGACCAACGTAGTCCCATCTATATCGGTTGTCGCGAAGATGTGGAAAAAGCGGGTGATTTTTTGAACAGTAACTGCTAAAGGGGGAACCCATGACACAAGAAGAACCCCAGCCAGAATTAGTACAACAGACACAACGGTTGTGCAGTGAAATCCAGCTTTTTGACTTGTGTGACCTGAAGCGGTGTAATTCCAGGGATGGTCGTTTTTGTACAAAGTCAGAGCTGCTGGTCCGCTTCGAGCGCATTGCCGATGAGGATGAATGTGCGAAAGTACAAAATATTTACGATGAATCCGATGAGGATGAAGATGGTGATATAGTGGGGGGCGGTGAAGATGATGACGACGCATCTTTTCTTGAGGAAGATGACTGGGAGAATTAGCTAATCGCAACCAACATAAAAAGGGACGCTTGCCATTATGGAAAGCGCCCCTTTTCTGTATTAGATGAAGATGGCTAAATTAGCCGAGTGAGTTGACGAGTTTGGTCAGGCGAGATACGTTGCGTGACGCATTGGCGCTGTGAATAACGCCTTTTGTTGCAGATTTATCGATTACCGGAATGGCCGCATTCAAGGCAACAGTTGCCGCTTCCTTGTCCTTGGCCTCAACAGCCTCACGGACTCGTTTGATATATGTTTTTAGCGTAGATGAGACGTGTTTATTGCGGGCGTTCTTCTTCGCATTCTGTTTAATCCGTTTGATTGCCGATTTGTGATGTGCCAAACTGCACCTCCATGAAAACGTAGTATACGTTGATTGAGTTAAAGAGAATTTATTACCATCAATTGCAACGCCGTGTCAACTTAAAATCAATAATCAATCCATACACGCCTGTCTTTGATTGTAATTTTTCCCTCGGCTAAAAGCCTGATTGTTTCTGGAAATATCCGGTGTTCCTCTTTCTGGATACGTTTGGAAAGCATGTCCACAGTGTCATCCTGCATGATCGGTACAACGGCTTGAAGAATAATCGGACCGGTATCTGTTCCGTGGTCCACAAAATGCACAGTACAGCCGGAAAATCGAACTCCATAATCAAGAGCCTGTTTCTGTGCGTTCAGGCCGGGAAAAGCGGGCAGCAACGCAGGATGAATGTTAATGATGGCATTAGGGAATGCATCAACCATCACATCCGTAAGAATTTGCATAAAACCGGCCAAGACAACCAGCTCAATTCCATGGCTTTTTAATACCTTCACCAGAGCCGTGTCGTATTCCCGTCGTTTGGTAAAACAACGCTTTTCGTGAATTACGGTTGGAATACCATGTCTGGCGGCTCGTGTCAGTGCATGGGCATCCTGAGTGTTGCTGACGACGCAGGCTATGCGAGCATTGATCTCACCCGCTTCTATATGATCAATAATTGCTTGAAGGTTGGAACCGTTACCCGACACCAATACGGCCAGTTTAAGCGGCTGGTTGGCCGTCATCATCCCTCCACGAGTTCGATAGGCTTGCTTTCTTCGGAACAGGTCGTTATTTCACCGACAACCCATGCGCGTTCACCAAGACCATTCAGGCGGTCGAGCATATCTTCGGCATCGTGCTCGGCAACAGCCAAGACCATGCCAATACCCATGTTAAAGGTGCGATACATTTCATCGCGCTCCACATTACCTGCATCACGCAGTATATCAAAGAGTACAGGGCGTTCCCAACAAGAGAGATGAACGGTTGCCCGACACCCCTTGGGCAGGATACGGGGGATGTTTTCTAGAAGGCCGCCACCAGTTATATGCGCAATCCCTTTGATGGAATAATCCTTGAGAAGATTCAGGATGGAGCGGATATAGATGCGTGTCGGGGCAAGCAACACTTCAGCAACTGTTTTGCCTGTTCCGGGCAGTTCCGAGTCGATGGCCAGTCCCATACGCTCGAAGACCAGTTTTCTGGCTAATGAGTATCCGTTGCTATGCAAGCCGCTGGAGGCAATGCCGATCAGACGGTTGCCAACCGCAATGCCGGAACCGTCAATAATATTGTCGCGATCCACCACACCGACCGCAAAACCGGCAACATCATATTCACCATCGCTATAAAAGCCCGGCATTTCCGCCGTTTCACCGCCGATCAGGGCACAGCCAGCCTGTCTGCAACCTTCAGCAATACCCTTTACAATGTCAGCGGCTTTTTCAGGAAGCAATTTTCCTGTTGCCAGGTAGTCCAGAAAGAAGAGCGGCTCAGCTCCCTGAACAACGATATCGTTGACACACATTGCCACCAGGTCGATACCCACGGTGTCATGCACATCTGCCATAAAGGCAAGTTTCAGTTTCGTACCAACACCATCGGTACCGGAAACAAGTACGGGGTTCTTGTATTTCGAGGTGTTCAGTGAAAACAGACCGCCGAAGCCTCCGATTTCCGCCATTACTTCAGGACGAGATGTCGATTTTACCAATGGTTTGATAAGGTTGACAAAACTATTGCCCGCTGCGATATCAACCCCTGCATCTTTATAAGTGATTCTCTGTTCGCTCAAACGTATACCCCCTTGCAGATAAGGAATCTTTTGTAAAACATGGGCCGTAAAATGTCAATTTCAAACTGGTAAATTTCAATCAAGATTGGTACGAATTGTCGAATACGCTTGACAAAATCGACTGTATTTGGATTATTACACTCACCATGCACATAATTAATTCAAATCGTAACATAATGTTGCTCGCGTTCTTGTCAACACTATTAATAACCATGCTTGCATGTCTGTCGGCATATGGTGATATTTATCGCTATGAAGACGACGAAGGTATTGTGCATTTCACCGATGCTCCCACGGATAAACGTTTTGTTATCTTTATGCGCGATATTAGAAAAGACAAGAAGCTTCGTACCAAATTCAGGCTTTTTAACTCAGCGAATCCTGCCGAATATGAACCGTTAATTAAAACATGCTCTGAAAAATACGGGGTCAGCTCTTCTCTGATTAAAGCGGTCATACATGCTGAGTCAGGCTATAATCCCAATGCCGTCTCCAACAAGGGAGCCAGTGGTCTCATGCAACTCATGCCCGGTACGGCCAAATCGCTTAAGGTTGCCAATAGCTTAGATCCCAAGGACAATGTTGAGGGGGGCGTCAAATATCTGCGTTTTCTGTTGGACACATTCCATGGTGACGTTTCCCTGGCCTTGGCGGCGTATAATGCCGGTCTGAGCAAGGTAGCCAAATATGGCGGAATTCCTCCCTATGCCGAAACCCGCACCTATGTCAATCGTGTTCTTTCCTATATGCAGTCCTACCAGGCCAATTGATCCAATGACGTTACAGAAGAACAACCCGGTTCTCAATCTTCCCAATATTCTTACCATGATGCGTATTGCCGCTATACCTTTGTTGGCTGCATTGCTTATGTCGCCAACACGATCGGCCGGATTCTGGGCGGCAGCGGTTTTCGCGCTCGCTTCGATTACTGACTGGCTTGATGGTTACCTTGCCCGTCGTATGGATATAGTAACCGTCTTTGGGAAATTCCTCGATCCAATTGCTGATAAGCTGATCGTCATGGCGGCTATGATCATGATATTGCCTTTCGGTCGCGTTCCCGCCTGGATGGTGCTGCTTATCCTCGGGCGGGAAATTATCATAACCGGTTTGCGCGGTATCGCATCAAGCGAAGGTATCGTTATTCAGGCCAGTGAACTGGGAAAATTCAAGACAATATTTCAGATCGTCGCCATTCTGGGGCTTTTGCTGCATTACAATTATAATTGGTTTTTCGGGATTCAGCATCCTTTGTTACAGGTCAGTATGCATAATGTGGGGATGTTCTATTTGTGGATTGCTACACTGCTTACCATTTGGTCAGGCGTGGATTATCTGGCCAGATTTGTTAAGGTTTTTACCCGATAAAGCAACTTAACGGTTTGATTTGCCGAGATGAATAGAAATTTTTTCTCCACCATTACTGAACAGCACCCGATCCCGCTGTATCTCGTCGACGTTGACACCTTCGATTGACGACCCTTTGGAAACCGGAACACCATTTACTACCGCAACGCTATCCGACCCATCCTGAAACGCAATTCCATTCACCCTGAGAGCTGGGATTTGAAGCACCGTGGCAGAATTGCCGCCAGTGACCGTTTTGATCGATTGAGCAGGCTGTACCCTAGTTGGCTCGGATAGCGGCCGGGGGGACACCTGTGTTACTGTTGTTTTCAGTGCAGCTGCCCGGTTTTGTTTTATATTAGACTCAGGTGCGGCGGCAGCAATTGGCTCCGGCTCGATGCGCTCAACCTGCACTGGAGACACCGGAGAAGAAGAGGGGAGGGTAGTTTTGGGGGCTAGGGTCCCCGATATTTTTGCGGACGCATGAGGCGCCTCCCGACCTTGCTTCATATAGATATAGGTAGCGCTGCCGCCGCATACAAACAGGAACACTGCCAGCAGTATTACCTTGATTGAAGAAACATGTTCCTGGGCGCTGCCATGCAGAATCTCGGTATCAATCTTGACCGGATCGTGGTTGCGTGCCGCGTTTTCATTTTCCAGCTTTTTTAATGCTTTTAAAATTGAGCTCATGGGAAGAATACCGTGTCAGCTCCCTTTGAGTGTGGGTACTGCATGGAGTGTATCAAACCTGGAGAGAACTGCCAAGGTTAACTCTCCAACCGTGGCATTGTCGACGATTCCCCATGATCGCTGAAACTCGCGTACCGCTTTGATAGTAGCACTATTGTAATCACCGTTGATAGCATCCTTATAAAAGCCTGCTTGTTTAAGGAGTTGCTGCAGCATGCGCAGCTCATAACGCTTTTCACCGGGGTGTATCGTGTCCGGAATTTTACCGGAATTTTGCCAAAACAGATAAAACGTGCCATTAGCAATATTAGCCAGTTCACTTTTATGTATGACACCGTTCCCGAAGAGAACCGGTGAGACGGACACTGATGTATTTGTTGCAGCTGTTACGGCGAGACAGTAGTATCCCGAATTACCCGAAACCCGAGTTGCGACCAGAAAAGGAAGTCCGAAACGGATGGCATCATCAAGCGATCCTTTAAAAGCAGTACAACGCAGATTTCTTCTGGCAGCCAGACGGCGGAACGTATCGGGAACCGTTAATGTACCTTTGAATATCTTGACTGGCTGGACATTCCAGGAAGACATCAGGGCATTGAAAGCGCGCATATGAGAGTCACTCAGGTCAAAACCGGTGAGTTCCCTGCCCAGTTGCCTGCCTTGCAGTGGTATCCCCGCTGAGGGGCCTACCTGTGCTTTAAGGGCTGACGTTGCCAATAGACATTGCGGGAACCAGTTGTTGGAGCCTGTCAGGGTAAGCATAACAAGCGTTATCAAGCCGGCCAGAACAAAACGTCTCAATGGGATTCCGAAGAGTTCCCTGATAGCCTGGATAACAACGGCTGCCGAAACTTTGCGACATTCATTGCCATATGCAATCAGGAGCGCCCGATCGCAGAGAATATTGATCATGCGGGGAATTCCACGGGAACAAATATGGATCAAGTATATGGCAAGGTGACTGAAAGTTACTCCACCAGTTGCTCCGGCTACCTCCATGCGGTGTCGGATGTAGCGGCGGGTTTCATACCTGTTCATGGATCTGAGCCGATAGCGGATGGCAATGCGCTGATTGAGCTGGCGCAGCTCACGCCGCTGAAGGATCTTTTCCAGTTCAGGTTGTCCTGCCAAAATAATTTGGACAAGCTTGTCGTTTTCCGTTTCAAGATTTGAAATCAGTCGAACTTGTTCCAGCACGTCGGTATGCAGGGTCTGGGCCTCATCGATAACCAGCACCACCGTTCGACCGTGGTTGTTTTCGACCAATAAATAACGGTTTAGCCCAGACACCAAGTCGTTGATACAATCGCTGTCAGTGTCAATGCCGAATTCCTGGTTGATGCTCCGCAATAACTCGACAGCGGTCATGCAAGGGTTGAAAATTAGGGCACAGCGGTAGTTTTCTTCCTGGAGCTGTCCCAACAGGGTGCGCAGTACTGTTGTCTTGCCGGTGCCAACTTCACCGATCAACTCAATAAAGCCATAGTGGTTATTAATGCCATAGAGGAGGTGGGCAAACGCTTCCTTGTGGTGTTTTCCAAGAAATATAAAGCGGGGATTGGGAGTCAGGGTAAACGGTTTTTCGTTGAAGCCGAAATATCTGGTGTACATAGTTCCCGTTGTGATACTAATCTTTTAGGTGTGCCTGAAAGGTATATTCCAACATAACCTCTTTATT
>WSSedB1CaDRAFT_10000173_pt1 | contig 31156 bp, 25 predicted proteins | sample WetSurSB1Cattail_FD_9460 | JGI IMG/M metagenome (IMG submission 9460)
TATCTGTGGCTGGCGGCGGAGTCGTTTGTTCTTCTGTTTGTCCGGTGGTCGCCGCGGGAAGTTGTGCAGGGTTATTTGCCTGCGATGATGTCTTGGCCTGCTTATTTGCTGCTGCATTCTGTGCACCCTGTGCAGCAGACGTGGTACCAGCTGCGGAGGACTGTGAGGACTGTCCTTGCCCGGCATTATTTGTTGATGGTGCGGATTTTCCGGGACCGAAGATCGCTGTTCCGATCGATTCAGCCTGCTTTACAGCTCCGACAAAATCGGCATTCGGCGGTGTTATGGCGGTATCACTCCCCGTATTTGTATTGGATGACGCCGCTGGTGAAGTCGGAGGTGTTGGCGGGACTGGAGGTGTCGGTGCTGTAACAGCCATACGAAGGCCTTCTTTCGTGTTTATTTACAGATAATAATTGCTGCAAGTATATGACCGGGGAAGGATTGGTTTTTTTCGCACAACAGCTTAGCTGAAATCTGTAATATAGATTTTCATCGACAGCAGGTGCGTATTGTGCCGCACCTGCTGCTGATCGAGGTGAAGAAACTGCTTAGGTTCAGTTTCGTAAAAAATCAAACGGCTGACTTTTCCCATAGCAATCCTAATAAGTATCTTACTCCATTATAACGTAAAGATATGCAAAAATCTTCATAGGAAAATATATACATGCAAGAGTATTACGTTTCCTGTGTGCTCCGTGTATAATAATAGGAAGGCCGCCCCGGTTTTTTTATACCGAAGCGGCCTTCCTGTTGTCGAAAAGTTGGACCTTGAGCCATATTCTCTGCCGAACAACCATGAAATACTTTGCTTTACATCATACACACCGCTTATCGGCTCCATACCGCCGACACTTTTTTGTCCCCGGGGCTTTGCCCCCGCGCCTTGCATGCGTTGAAGCTGTCCACAGTACAGTTTCTCGTCCTGCCTGCTCGTTCACCATGACGTCCGTTTGTTCTAATCGATAACAAGGGGTAGTTTAGTGTGTACTTCATTTGAACGGTTATGACAGAGGATATGTTTTTTCTCATTTTTTGCTGGAATGCTTATTAAAGAATCTTCTCGTTCGGCATTCGTAATGGCAAAAGGTCCTTCTCTTCTTACTGTCTTCATTATATCGCATGGTATTTTAAAAGTCAATTAATTTTTTGAAGATTCTGATTGTAATTTTTGGAAAACATGGAAATGCTTTTCCGGATGAGCTTTTGAGTTGGATATGTTATAATGTAAGTACTTGGGACAATTGATTTTTGCTGTGTATCTGCGCCGAATGGCAGATGCTTTTATGAGTTGGATGGAGGAACGGGATGCTGAAAAAAATTATGAGTTTAATTTTACCAATCTTGTTATTTTTCCCGGGGACTTTGCTGGCGGCACAGTCGCAGCCGCAGCCAAAACGTATTGCCATACTGCCGGTATATGACGAGTCCGGGCAGCTTACGGAAGACAGCAGACAGAAGCTGCAGGAACGTATACGACAGGAACTCCATGTGCCGTTGAATGGAACCCTGCAGGCAGTCGAGTATGTACCGGATGAGGCATGTGCGCAAGCACTGGATACGCTCATGGAGCAGGGGAAAGCGCAGACGGGGGCACGGATGCAGAATGCGATGCAGCCACTGGCGGATGAGCTTTCTGCAGATGTTGTGGTATGCGTTGTCATTACACAATATTATGCGCATTATTATATGGACTGGGAGAATGAGCGCTGCATTGACAGCTATGCCGGATTGCGGATTTTTGGCTACGACCGTTGCCATAACCGTTCGCTTGACCGGCGAACCACACGATGGGTTAATGATACGTGTTCCTCTGCGGGGACGGCAGACGATATGCTTATGCAGGGCCTTGAGGAACTGCTGCAGAAGGTGAAGCTGCGGGCGACGATTTATCCGCTGCGTGAGGCAGGATGATATTGGACGAACAGAAAGAAGGCGTGATCCTATGATTTCTACATCGCAAAAACTTTTAGCTATTGTTGCACATATTTCGTATCTTTTTGGAGGGCTGGGTTTTGTGCTGGTACCACTCATCATTTTTATGGTGCGCAAAGATGAAGATGCCTTCGTAGCCGAACATGCCAAACAGGCTTTTTGTGTGCAGGCTTCGTTTGCAATCGTTTCGGCGGCTATTGGCATCCTTACTTTTTTGCTGATTGGTATTTTGTTTTACCCGTTGCTGTTCCTGCTCGGAATCGCCTGGGGAATATGTTCACTCATCGCTGCGTGGAGGGCTTTGAACGGCGAGGATTATAGGTATCCGTTCATGGGGCCGCTCGTGCGGAGACTTGATTAAATCATAAAGGGGGAGAAATTTTATGAAGGTTTTACTCATCAATGGCAGCCCGCATGATAAAGGCTGTGTTTACACGGCACTGTCGGAGGTGGCCTCAGCATTGCACCGAGAGGACATCGAGACGGAGATCTTTCATATTGGCAAGAAGCCTGTACGTGGTTGTATTGCTTGCGGGCGTTGCCAGCAAGGGCTGGGACAATGCATTTTCGGCGATGATCCTGTCAACGATATCATCGCTAAGGCCAAGGATGCAGATGGCTTTGTCGTTGGTTCACCTGTATATTTTGCCGGTCCGAACGGCGCACTTTGTGCCATATTGGATCGTGCGTTCTATGCGGGCGGAGCAAATTTCGCCTGCAAGCCTGCGGCTGCGGTAGTGAGCTGCCGGCGTGGCGGAGCGAGTGCTTCCTTTGACAGACTTAACAAGTATTTCACTATTAAGGAGATGCCGGTTGTATCTTCGCAGTATTGGAATTCTGTGCATGGCTTTACGCCGGAAGATGTAAAGCAGGACCTTGAGGGACTGCAGATTATGCGCACACTTGCGCACAATATGGCCTGGATGCTGCGGGCACTGGCAGAGGAACCCCGACCGGCCGTCCGTGAGCAGAAGATTATGACTAATTTCATACGGTAATAGGGCATGAAAATAGGACTGCCATATCCAGAGAGGAGAGCTTTCTGAATACGGTAGTCCTGTTTTTTGGGAAAATTCCAAATGGTTAAGTTCAGATTGGCAATTGACCGGTAATGACAGCAACGATTACAAAAATTGCAAACATTGGCAATGCCCATTTAAAAAACTCTTTTTGGTATTCACCGAAGCTCATTTCTGTGCGATCTATCAGGAGGAAAAGCCAGGCGACTGTCGGGCTGGCATAGCGGAGTGCCTGGCCCATAAAGGCTGCCATGCCAATTTCGTTTGGCGTGATGCCAAACTCATATGAGATGGGAGCAACAACTGGTAAAATACCGAAATAATAAGCATCGACCGGCAATGCATAACAGGCTATAGCACCGATGAAGGCAAAAATGAAAGCGGTATGGCTGCCCAAAGAGGGTGGAATCATGCTGGCCATGTGCTTGGCAATAGCTTCAGCCATGCCGCTGCCGTTTAGTATCCCTAAAAAAACACCAGCTGCGATAATAATCGAGGTTACGGAGATGGCTTCACCGCCGTTCGCTGTGATGCGTTCACGTTGTTCTTTACAGTTATAATTTACTGCCAGCGCAATGGCAGTGCCTGTAAGAAAAACAAATGCACCGCTTACCCAGTCCATGATAAGGATAATGAGCATGATGATAGTCAATATAGCGTTGAATATAAAGAATTTTGGTCTTTTCAAATCCTTGTCGTTATTGTCTATGATATCCAGCATAATTTTTAGCTGGTTTTGCGACACCTCATTGTCTTGCTCCCCCGTATAGCCGAGGCGGACACGCTCTTTTTTTCCCATGATGTAAGCCATGAAAAATACATAGATGAAAGAGCAGCCGAGTATAGGGAGTATGGCTACAAATAAGGTATTGACTTCCAGGTTTAACACAGCAGCTGCACGGACTAATGGGCCGCCCCAAGGGAGGCAATTCCCTAACTCACACGGAAGAATGATTAATATTGCGAGATTGGACAGCTTTAATTTCATTTGCTTGAATAATGGGACAAATACAGCCGTGATAATCAGAATAGTAGTAGTCCCATCTCCGTCAAGTGTGACAACAGATGCAGTGAAAGCGGTCACCATGATGATTTTCAAGGGATCTCCCTTGGCTTTTTTTATCAGATGTTTGCAAAGTGGATCAAATAAGCCGACATTCATCATCAAACTGAAATACAAGATGGCGAATAAAATCATGATTGTCGGGTTGATGGTTCCTAACTTTACCTTACCCGAAGCCGAGGTTGTGTAAAATAAGCCGTCCCGTATCCAAATAGCAATTTTTTGTATGGGAATACCGTTGAGCATACAGGCTAAAAGTGCTGCAATCAAGGATACTACGATTAAGCCGGCAAAGGGTGATAATTTATTTTTTATGACCAAAACTAAAAATACGATAATTAACAAATAACCCAATAGAGTTAACATGGTTTTTCTCCTTTGCTTTATTTGAGCGAGAAACATGTACGAATAGGGGATTGATTTATATGAAATATCCCTTTGGACATGCTCTCTGCTCAATCTATGCTTTTATATGGTTTCTGATAACCCGATCGTCGTAGGTATTACTATTTTGTTTGGTTTTCCATTTCCAGAACCCAGGCAGGAGCGAGCTCTGGTAACGGAGAGTTACTGTTTCTGCAACGTGTATATTCGGCGATTGTTTTTCGGCGATTAGTTTCGTAAGAATCTTTTTTTTCGGCGGCTGCAAGAACTTCCTCAATGCGTTCGCGGGGAATTACTGTAACGCCATCATAATCGCCCAGAATCAGATCGCCGGGGGAAACCTTCACACCTGCGCAAGTCACGACGGTATTGATTTCACCAGGGCCTCTCTTGGCAGGAGAACGTTGCATAAAGCCTTTGGCATAAATAGGGATAGAAAGAGCTGAGAGTCCGACTTTGTCACGCACATAGCCATCGACGATAATTCCGTTCAGGCCGATAGCTTCGGCTGCACTTCCCATAAGGTCGCCCATATAGGCACGTTCGGTATACCCTTTGCCTGCGACAACCATCACGTATCCTGGTTTTGCCGAATAAATAGCGATATGTATAGGAAAGTTATCACCATCTTCAGTATCTACAGTACATGCGGTACCTACTAAGATCTTATTGTTGTCGAGTGGCATTAAGGACGCATCCATGCAGCCGTTACGCTCGATTTTTAATTTCTCCATTCCGTCACAGAGTTGTGCGGAGCCTAGCTTTTTAGCTCTTTCAAGAAGTTCTTCTGGGATGAGATCGGGTAAAGGTTTATATTTTTCGTTCATCATGATCACCTCATAAAAATATTTTTATATAAAATTTGTTATTTCAAATATTCCAAAGCCTCTCGATAGTTTAAAGCTGCTCCGGTTCCACCAAGTTTTTCGGTCCATTTCCCTGCTGCCAGACGATCCAGCCTGGCAACGGTTGCTCTGGACATTGCGGCATCCATACCAAGGCTCTCTAGTGTAGCCACAACATCCTTCATTTCAGCACTGCGGCGTTCTGCATGAATCATTGTGCGGGCCATGAATGTGTCAGCTAATTGCTCGATGGTTTTTCCTTCTAGTGAGGATGCGAGAGAATTTATGAGTTTATCCAGGACACCGTATTTCTCTGCGGCTTCAAAGGACTCGAACATGAGCTGTGGTAAACCTTTCATGATGACGCTCTTAAACATCTTTATGGCGGAGGCTCCGCCGGCTTCGGCATCCAAGAGTGTCAACTTCATTCCGTAGACAGAAAAACTATCGTAAAACCTTTTTGCGCCCGTACCGGCTAAGAACATAGGAACCTTATGGCGTTTTCCCGGGACCGTCCCCATCACAGCAGCATCACAAAATAATATGCCGCAGGCAGCCGCACTTTTTGCGATATCGGCTTTTACTGTGGGGGCGGCAGAATTCATGTCTATAAAGATTTGTTCGTTTTTAAGGAAAGGCAGAACGGATTTTGCGACGGCCCTTGCTGCTTTGGCACTTGTCAGGGACGCGATATATCGAGTATTCTGGCAAGCTTCTTCCAAAGAATCAAACAGCCTTAGGCCGACTTCTTCGGCGCGTTTGTGGATATTTTTTCCTAGTCGAGGGTCTGAAGCATTGATATCGTATGCGCCCATCTCTTTAAAACCTTCTGATTTCAATCCGGTGGCTATATTGTATGCGGCTTCACCGAACCCTATGAATACTAAGTTCATGCTATCTTCCTCCTTTTTGTGTATGTCCTTTTGTATATGCAATAACTGTGCCAAGTCATATAAAAACGACTGGCTTGTATAGACTAAGCCAGCCGCCTGAGTGCCAAACAAATGCAGATATTTCGAAGAACTCTTTTTATTATCGGCATAGAAAAAGTTGTTTCTATATGTGAAGTCTGGCATTGATTGTTGGGAAATAGATTGCAAAACATTTCATTATACAAAAAAATATAAAATGTTTTGAAATATATTGAAATGGAATATGGTGATTTTACTTATACTTTATCAAATCAAAATAGTGAGGGTACTCTGTTTTAACTTTTTTCATTTTCCGCCAAAGAGTTGTCGTGCTGATGCCTAAAGACTGTGCGGCTGTTAGGCGATTTCCAAGGGCCTTATGCAACGCGTCATAAATCAGTTCTTTCTCGGTACAGGATGTTGGTGCGGGTTGCAAACAGGATTTATCGATTGCCATGATATTGTCCGCATATAGACTGTCACCGACGATTCTTCGTATTAAGTCTGCGTCAATCGTTGCATTGTCGCACAATACAGCCAGTCGTTCTACGATATTGCCAAGTTGGCGGATGTTGCCGCGCCATTCGAAGGATGAAAGAAGTGTGAGGGCGTCCTCTGTGATGCTGCAGGATGGCAGGCTGGGATTACGCAAGAAATAACGGGTAAGCTGGGGAACATCCCCCTGACGTTCTCGTAAAGGAGGAAGCCGTAATTGAAGTACACAGATTCTATAAAAAAAATCCTCACGAAAGCTACCGCTTCTTACTAATTGAGCCAGGTTTTTGTTTGTTGAGGTAATAATCCGTATATCTACGGGGGTCACTTTATTGTCGCCAATACGAATGACCTTCCTTTCCTGGATAACACGCAGCAGCTTTAACTGCACATCCAGGGAAGTCTCGCTTATTTCGTCTAAGAAGATAGTTCCGGTATGTGCTAATTCGAATATGCCGGGTTTTCCTTCGTTCAAAGCGCCTGTGAATGCGCCTTTGACATAGCCAAATAATTCACTTTCCAAAATGCTTGGAGGAAATGCTGCGCAATTTACTGCGACGAATGGGGCCTGGCAACGTGGTGAAGCATTATGAATGCTCTGAGCAAACAATTCTTTACCGGTACCGGTTTCCCCGACAATCAGGATGGTACTGTCCACTGCTGCATAGCGTGCAGCAATTTTTTTTGCAGTTTGCAATGACTGACTGCAACCGATAATGTCATCAAATTTTTTTTCGGCATAATGCTTTTGAGCCAGAACACGTCGCATTTTGTGCTCGATTTTTTGAATTTCTGTCTGCCGTTGCAGTGTAATGACAGCACCAATCGTCTTTTGCTCCAATTTTATCGGATCCATGTCCATGATCAGGGATATATTATGGACATTCAATAGCATACCGTGGAGTTTTTCACCTCGTTGGAGTACATCCGCGTAAAAGTCCTTTCCTATGGCTGTATCGATGCACTGCCCAGGCTGCATCCCGGATAAAAGTTCACTGGCTCGTCCATTGATATGCTGAATAATTCCATACGGGTCAATGTTGATGATTCCCTCAGAGACGCCGTTTAATACGACATTGATTAATTCATAGCGGCTTTTCAATTGCAGGTTCTGTTCGATGTTTTCCTGTTCGATTTTCAATAAGTGGCAGGCTTCGTCAATAGCATCATTGATTGCATCTTTATCGGCCATTGACATGACATAATGGATATGGCGCTTTTCGACGGCTTTCTTTAGTGAAAGTCCACCGATAGCGACTTTAATTCCCATACGGGAAAGCTCATCCAGCCGATGTGCGGTTTGTTCTTTCCCTAATAATGGGTTGATAGGGAAAATCAGTACATTTTCCAAAAATGGTTTTGATTTATTCAGGATTTTGATATAACCTTCCGATGTACCTAGAAAAGCAATCTTGTCAGAGATGTGTAAGGCGGATTGGTAGGCTGCATAGCAGTCGAAAAAAGTATGCTGTACATCTACAATTGGAATGTGGAGATGCTTGCGCAGTATGTTTGCAGTGTTTCCCCGACTGATGAGTACAATGGCGCCGAGGGAAATTAACTTTTCTGCTGCATGTAAAGCATTCTCTTGCGAGGCCTGCTCAATCACAATAGGAGATAACTGCCGCTCCTGGGATATTCTACGCATCATCTGGGTCAGGGTACTGGAAGGCGAAATTACGCCAATCGTAGGTTTCATGGGAGTTCCTCCATTTTTTGGAAATAAAAGACAAAAAGGTCGGCATCAATTAGTAGGATCTAAGAGATGCCGGCCTTTCAACTTTAGCCATATAATTCTGTTTTTTTGAAAGGCATTCATGCATTGCTATAAAATGGAATCATCCTGTGCAATTTAGGATTGTGGGAATTTTACAATCAGATAGGGAAACTATATGGGGAGATCTATGCCGTATTCTCCATTTACAGCGGGAAGGCTGCTATATCGTACGTTGCTTTTGCCTCATAACACCAGCTGTATGGCAGAGGCCTGTTGAAAAAGAGACTTCTAAGTTCAGTGATAAAAATCTATGCCGTAGGCTGCGTAAAAAAGCGTATTGGCCAGAATGATATTGTGCTTGTCGGCGCTGGAATGACCGAAAATGTTGACCTCAATCCATATGCCGTCTATGTAATAAGAGGCGGTCTGTTCTTTGTAATCATATTTGAAAACAACATGCGTTTTGGTGACTTTGGCATCTTCGTCTTTGGGCAGATGGAGGACGTCACCTTCCAACCGATAGACAGGCGGAGTGTGCTGATCAACTGAGACAGAATGCCTGTCAAGATAATTTTCCTCTCCGGATTCTTTGTATAGATACAGATAATTGGGATTGTCCATATAAATGTCCTCTGCTGAGCAGACGGTACTTGCTGTAAGCAGCAGGAATGCCGTAAAGAGAAACAGGATCCTGGAGACGTTTATCATGCTTCGCCACCTCTTCCATGTATATTTTTGATGCTTTTATTATAGCATGAATTGGCAGTAAACGTAGTACCTGAACGCGTTTTCCTGTTTTTATTTAAGCGGCTTTTTTGGCTGGAGAAGCCGTGGGATTTTTCATCAGAGTATATGCATCAAGAAGATTGCCGTTCTGCCCAATGCATTTTATGAGAATACTTGTGGGAGTGACGGAAATAAAAAGATAATTCGGCTCTCCGTTGTTATCGGAAATAAAGGCATAGGGCGGATTTTGCGCAATATTGCGAGGGAGCTTACCCCCGCTTTCACCGGCTATATAATAGAGCGGATGTCCGTCGGAGCGCGCGATGGCGTGCTCATGCCCGTTCAGGACCAGATCTGCATGGTATTTTTCTATAAGTTCGCCAAAAAAATTTTTTATTTCTGGTGAAGTGCGTTTCGTAGAAATTGAATAGACGGGCTTGTGCCCCAGTATGATTTTCCAAGGTTTGTGAGTGGCAGCCAGATCTTTTTCGAGCCAGGCTTTTTGCTCAGCCAGTATGCTGGGGCCGAATTGGCGATATTCTTTTTCCTGCGTGTTGAGTACAGAAAAATGTACCGGCCCATAATCGAAGGAATAAGCAGTTCTCTTTAAATCCAATGGTCCGTTTGCGGGCATAGGCCATTGTTTTTCCCAAAATTCAGGTTCGACAGAACCACGGGTATTTGGAACATAGGTTTCGTGATTGCCGAGAATGGCGTATGCAGGAATTTTATGGATTACGTTTTGCGCGGCGTCAAACCAGCCCAGCCAATGCGGATAGTTTTGTCCTTCCTCGACAAGGTCTCCCAGGTTAATGAAGAATTTCGCTTCCGGGTGCGAAGCGTAGGCGGCTTCGCAGGTGGTTTTCCAAGACGCATAGGAAGGATTCTCTGGCATGTCATTTTGGCTGTCTCCAAAAACCAGAAAGGAGAAGGAACTTTCCTTTTGCTTTGCGGTATGGAAGGTATAAGAAGGGCTCTGTTCTATTTGGCCGTTGCTCTGGCTGCGGATGCGATAAGAATAGGTGGTATCTGGTTTTAAGTTCGTCAGGAAAACAGAATTGCATACTGTCATGCCCGGATTGGTAAAGAGAATACGTTTTTGGGGAAGCATGGTGACAACTTTTTCTGTCAGGCTGCCTGCTTCGTTTTGCGGAGCGATTTCAAGCAGCGTAGTTTCCCCGGGTGTGGTTTTCCAGACAATGGTTTGCTGCGTTTGGAGATTTTCTGTGCCAACCAGTGCGATACTGGATATAGAATGTGCGCTGGCAGTGCCGGATAATAGGAAAAAAATGCAAATAAGCAAACAGCGAGAGCGAATGTGCAGATCGTTTCGGTTCAAGTGAATGGCCCCTTTCCTTAAAATACCTATATCGTATAGCGAAGATGCAAAGTTGTCAAATGTTTCAAGTACGTATTTTTAGCGGTTGACGGTTCATAAGAAATAGAATATACTGTTTGTGTGAAAGATAACGAAAATGGACATAATATGTAGTATATAGTTAATTTTGGTTGCATTTCGTTTGGAGGCGGGCGCGTGGAAATAGCGGGTATCGGGAAGAAATTTAGTGTGTTTGATATGGTTATGATTGCTATGCTGGCAAGTCTTGGCATTGCCTGTAAGCCGATTGTGGCACCTGTCATGAATGCGGCAGGCAGTCTGTTCATGATTCCCGGCGGGGCACTGCAAAGCGGAATTTTTATGTTCTGGCTGGTTTTGGCCAGGGTTTTTGTCGGTAAATTTGGGGCAGCCTCGCTGACGGCACTTGTGCAGAGCCTGATGGTCATGCTCATCGGCATTGTCGGGAACCATGGATTGCTGTCGCTGATTACGTATACGCTGCCCGGCGTCGCGATTGATCTGGTTTATATGCTGCCGGGGCTGCGCCGTCAGCTTGCAGCGATTTTGGGAGGCGCGGCATCCTGTGTGGTTGCGTTTGCTTTGCGTGTTGAGCTGATGGTGCATCTGCCTGTCTGGATGCTTTTTCTCGGCTGCGGGGTAGCCGCATTGTCTGGCGTATTTGGCGGGTTTTTTGCACATATGATAGCCGGAAAGCTGCAAAGATTTTCGGGAAAAGATGTTCTATGAGGCAGCCTCTGCATGCAAGAACGCGCTTGCTTTGTATGGGAGTATTTTCATCCTGTGCGATTTTTTTTCAGGATATGCTCCATCTGGGAATCCTACTGCTGCTGGTCTGGAGCCTTATTCGTCTGAACCCGGCGGTAGGATTTTTTTCCGCGATGAAGTGGACACTGCGCTATGCGGTTAAAATGGGAATTTTTTTACTTACGCTGGTTCTTTTTTCACCATGGGAGTTTTTAGCCGGGGATTTTTTACGGTTCCTGATTATTCTTTCTTTACCGCATTTTTTACAGGGAGCAAAGCAGCGCGAGCTCATGCAGGCATTTTTGGCCTTGCGGATTCCCTACGAGATTGTTTTTATGCTGCGGATCGCGGTTTCTTTTTACCCGCTTTTTTGGGAGCAGGCAAAGGACCTTTGGTATGCGGTGCAGCTTCGTGGTGTCGCCTTGCAGAACATGACAGGCAGGGAGCGGTGGTTTTTGTATCTTTCATTGCTCATGCCGCTTCTGGGCGGGGCGGTCCGGAAGGCTCGCGGACTCGCCGTCAGCCTGGAGGCCCGCGGGCTGGGCGCTGGGAAAACGCGCACGGAGTACGCTTTGGAACCACTTTGTTTTTTTGATTATGCTGTTTTGTTTTATACCGCAGGCAGCTGTACGCTGCTTCTGTGTTTTTAATCTTGTGATTGAGGAGGAAGAATCCATGGAGGAGAAAATGTTGCTTGCGCCACTTGCGGTGTCACCGCAGCCTATCATAGAGCTTGAGTATCAGCAGATGCTGCATCAGGTGCTGGGGGTTGCTGCCAGAGCCGATTTGTTTACGTATCTGGCGGAGCCGCGGACACTTGCTGAAATTTGTGCGGAAAAAACTTGGCGGGAATCTTTTACGGCGTTATTTTTGCAAATTTTGGAATTGAGCGGATTTGTTGTCGTTTCCAACGGTGCCTATGAGGATTCAACGATGGCGCGCGCCTATTTGTGCAGTGAGAGTTATTTATGTCTGTGGGAGTGCCTGCAGCTCGATTTTGAACCAGGTGGTTTTGCCAGAAATATTGCCGCGTTGTTGGAGAATGGCAAAACAATGCCGCAAAGGGTTCTGCTGCATTGGGAACCTTCAAGACTTCGCCGTCTGGGGGCTTACGCGATAACTGGGAATCTGCGCGAAACGATTGCGGCCATCGACCTGCGCGGTGATGAAAGGATACTGGATCTGGGTGGCGGACATGCCCTGTATTCCCTGGCACTGCTGGAAAAATATCCGCAGCTTGCCATAACGGTGCAGGATCTTCCGGCGGTCATCCCGTTGGCAAAGAAGAATGCGGCACGGTTCTCTGCTTTGGACCGTCTGCATTTTATAGAGTCGGATTTTATCGAGGAGGAGCTTGCTGCCGGCTATGATAGGATTCTTTGCTTTAATATCCTGTCCGGGCGGGAGCGCAGCGCAATCATCCTGCCGAAAGTGTATCGGGCATTGAAGCCCGGCGGGCGCGTGATACTGAAAACGAGGCTCGAGGATTGTGAGGATACGCTGGAGGGAGCACTCGACAAGCTGCGCTGGTTCTCTTTTGGGCGGGGTAATGTGGAAAGCAGTGCATATTGGCTGGGATTGTTATCGGATATGGGATTCAGCAAGACAAGCGTTTTGGCAAGACTGGGTTCTTCTGGCCTGTTAGAAGGCCGTAAAATATAAAGATTTTGTGAGGCGAGATCATGAGAAGGAACAAGGAAAAGAAAATGTATGCGATGCTGGGACTGGTGGTTGGTTTATCACTTACAGCAACGGCTGGTACAGTGTTCGCAGCAGACAAGGATGCGGTCATGCTCGATGAGGTCAAGGTAGAGTCGTCGGCGTTGGAAAATTATCTGGTGACGACACAGGTCATAACAGCAGAGGATATAAAGGCGAAGGAGGCAAAAACGCTGCCCGACCTTTTGCGTGATGTTCCGGGTTTGATTGTGAGTACGGGAGCGAAGAGCAATACAACGGTTTCTATTCGCGGGGCAGGGACAGACCAGACCAGGATATATATAGACGGAGTCTTAATGAATGCGCTGTCCAGCGTGAGTACCAATTCAGCGCTGGATCTGTCTCAGATTTCTGTAGAGCAGATTGCCAAGATTGAAATCATCAAGGGCCCGGGTCCGGTCCAGTATGGAACGGATTATAAGGGCGGCGTAATACTGATTACCACCAAGGACGGAAAAGGTTTTGCCGGGACCAAGGTGAATATAGCCTTTGGCGCGCATGACAAGCTTATGGGTTCAGCATCGACGGCAGGTACGGAGGGCAAGCTCAACTATTATATAGATATGGGCGGAGAGCATTCCGATGGATACCGTGACAACATGAAGCGCGATACGAAATATGTTGATACGCATTTGAAATGGGAACTTGGTGCTGACAGCAGGCTCGCTTTTGATGCCGGATATTCAATTACTGATAAAGAAATCATGAATGGTGTGGATCCGTATTCGGGAAATCTTTATTCACCGAATATAAAATGGGCGTATCCAAGCGGGACGTCAGGGAAAATGCCTGCTATCAACTGGAAGTATAAGGACTGGGAAAAGACAAATCTGGCACTGGATTACCAGCAGAAAGTAAATCCGGTATTCAATTACAATATCAAGCTTTTCCGTGTTACGGATGATAATAATCTATGGGTATATCGGACGAAAACCGGTTTCAATGATTGGTATGAGAGCAAATGGAAAAGCACGATGAAGGGCGTTGAGATTCAGACCAACTGGAATTTGGCGAAAAATAATTCCCTGCTTTTTGGCGGCCGTTATGCAACGACGGACTGGGATGAATGGGACAGCATTTATACCAATTGGTCAAGCTCGAATGACAAACGGACGAGTTATTATCTACAGGATACATGGCTGCCAGGCAAGAACACGACTGTGACAGCCGGCGTGCGGTATGATAAGGATAAGCCGAGGGATGGCGCGGGCAATTCCAAGGAAACGACCGCAGTGGACCCGGTGGCGAATATCGTGCACCGGCTGAATGACAAAGATACGCTGCGCTTTTCTGTGGGACGCATGCATTTGTTCCCGACACTCAGCCAGCTGTATGGAAATATGGGAGGAAATTCTGGTCTTTCGGTTGAGCGTGGTGTGAATTACGAGATGGGTTGGAAACATCAGATAGATAAAACATCATTGCTCGACGCGGCGGTTTTCTATAATGATATCAGTGACCGCATCTATACGCCGGATAAGAAATCGACGCCGTATAAGAATATTTCTTCGACGACAATTAAGGGCGTTGAACTACAAGCAGAAAAGAAGTTCAGCAATAAGCTCAGGGGATTTGTGAATTGTACCTGGATGCAGGCACAGGATAAAAACAATGGCGTGACCTCCGATGCGGCGGGTATTCCGAAGCTGACGATGAATTACGGGTTAACCTTTACGGAAAATAATCATGAGATACTGCTGGAGGGACATGCATTCCATAAGCGTGCAACGGGAGACAGCAATTATCCGGATATTCCCGGATATTATACGATGGACCTGCAGTACAAATGGTTCCCGAATAAGGATCAGACCTACTATATCCGCCTGAATAACCTTTTGAACAAAAAATATCAGGAAGAACTCTACTATCCGGCTGAAGGCTTTCATATCATGGCGGGTGCGGAATTCTCTCTTTGATTGTAACGGAGGCATGGCCGGGGCTTTTGCGGACATGCCTTTTGGCGTAAGCGGGGGGCTTTGGTATGCGTTTCAGATATATAGGACTGTCCTGCCTGCTTCATACTGCTGTATTCGCGGCGGCGATCGTTTTCCTGCCTCTTATACAGCCGGAAAAGGAAACGTTGCCGATTGTTGTGGCGACCGTCGAACTCATGGAGCTGCCGGAAAGCTCTGCGGCGCTGGTACCGGTTTCGCTTCCCTCACCGGGGGAGGCCAACAGAATATTTGATGAACGTACCGCTGCTTTTTCGGCAGCGCAGGGCGCAGGAGAACGTACGAATGCTGATGATATGAGCGCAAAAGCGGGCGGTACTCCGGATAGAACATCTGGTCAGAAGTCTGTCTGGAACACCAGCGCAAAGGCTGCGCCGGATGGTGGAAGCAGCGGCAGCCGGGGGCAGGCGGAAGAATCCGGCGGGAACCATAAAACGGCTGGCAAAGAGTCGGCAGACAACGCTGCTATGGCAGAGCCGGTTACAAATCCGGTTGTTTCTTATGCGCCGGAACCGGATTATCCTATGGAGGCCCGCCGGGAGAAACAGGAAGGCCGTGCTGTGTTGTCGATTCTTGTGGGGGAGGATGGAACCGTGGATTCCTGTTCAATTGAACAGTCGACCGGTTATGATTCCCTGGATCAGGCAGCACTGCGGGCAGTTGAACGGTGGCGTTTTTTGCCAGCCAGACGGGGGAATCAGGCGATTTCCAAATGGATTCTGTTGCCGGTATCTTTTAATTTGCATTAGGAGATGGATGCTTTGGAACTTAAGGTGGAAAATTTAGGCTATGAAGTGCGCGGCAAACGAATATTGGGCAATATTTCCTTTTCGGTTGGTGCAGGGGAGATGGTTGGACTATGGGGGAGCAGCGGTGCAGGCAAGACAACGCTGCTGCTTGCTTTGCGAGGCATCCTGCAGCAATATGATATGGGGCGGCTGCAAGGGCAGGTGCTGTTCGATGGCAGGAACCTGGCAGCCTATGCGTATCCGCAGCTCGGCCGAGAAATCGGTTTGCTGTTCCAGCAGACGGATATGCAGCTCTTTTCGGCTACGGTATATGACGAGGTAGCCTTTGGTCTGGAGAATTTTTGTGTACCGGCTGAGGAAATAGCCTGTCGTGTGTCGCGCGTGCTCGAAGCTCTGGGACTGTCCGGGTTGGCGGATACTTCGCCGCGCAAGCTTTCCGGGGGACAGAAAAAGCTGGTGGTCCTGGGGTCGCTGCTGGTGCTTGCACCTAAAATCCTGCTGCTGGATGAGCCATTGGCTTCGCTCGATGCTTTGGAGCGGAACCGTATCCTGTGCCTGTTGGAAGAGCTTAAAAACGGCGGTATGAGCATCGTTCTGGTTGAGCATGACTGGGAAGCTGCCCGGTTTGTCGACCGGATGCTTTTTCTTGCGCAAGGCAATGTTTTGGCGGAAAAGCAACGGACAGAGATTTTTACGGATCGTGCGCTTTTAGAACGTTGCGGAATACTGCCGCCGCCTATGGCAATATTTTTGGAAGCAATGGGACTGCCGCCTGCAGATTTTTTTTCTATGGGGCAGTGCTGGAATCGGCTGAAGGGAGCGGGCTATCTTGCTTGAAATGGAAAATATATCCTTTGCATATTCCGGCAAGGAGCTGCTGCTGCGGAATATATCCTTTTCTCTTTCCTGTGGGGAATGGGTGCTTCTGTATGGGCGAAACGGCAGTGGCAAGACGACGCTGGCGCAAATCCTTCTCGGTTTGCTCAGGCCGGAATCGGGCAGTTATTTTATTGATGGGAAGGATGCAAGCCGGCTGAGTCTGCGAGAGATGGGGCAGCGAATCGGCTTTGTCCGGCAAGATGCGGATAAGCAGCTTGTTGGCGAAACCGTTGGACAGGAAATGGTTTTTCCTGCGAAATTCAGGGGAGAAATTGCAGATTCTGCCAGAAATTTATTGGAAAAGTTCTCACTGGGCAGTTCTACGGATGTTTCACCTCTGACACTAAGCTATGGTGAGAAAAAACGACTGGCAATTGCGGCTGTATTACTGCGGCAGCCTGGTATCCTTGTCTTGGATGAACCTACTGCCGGGCTGGATGGCAAAAGCAAAAAAGAGCTGCTCGATTATCTGCACTTTTTACAGACAGAACTTTCACTGGCGATTTTTTTGGTCAGCCATGACCTGGAGGCGGTCTTGCCCTATGCTTCACGTGTGTTATGCCTGCAGGATAAGTGCATAGCATTTGACGGCACTCCACAGGATGCGGTTTCCTTTTTGCCGGAAGAGGAACTGCCGTATTTTTTGACGTTTTCCAAAAGACTGGGACAAATAAAACATTGGGATTGTGTGCTTGCGCCGGAAGAGCTGGCAGAAAAATTGAAGGGGGAACTATCTTGAATTGTAATTTTTGTGAGCGTCGCTGTGCCTTGTCCGAAAAACAAAATGGCTTTTGCCGTATGTATGAGATAAAAGATGGCGTACAGCGGGAACGTTTTCCACATCGGTGGTCTGTATACGACTTGGCGCATATTGAATCTATGCCGTTTTACCATGTATACCCCGGCAGCCGTTCCTTCAGTGTAGGGACAGAGGGCTGCAACTTTGCCTGTGGGTATTGCATGAACTCTTATATTGCACGGGAAAATCCGGATGAGATACAGCAGTCTTCCTGCGAAATGAAACCCAAGGAATTCATTCGTATGGCACAGAAGCTTGGCTGCCACAATATCGTATTCAATATCAATGAGCCTACCGTATCGCTTTTTACGCTGCAGGAAGTCGCCTGGGAAGCAAAAAATGCAGGTATGCCTATGGGATGCCTGAGCAATGGCTATCAGACACCCGAGGGCGTAGAACTCATGACGGAGATATTCTCCTTTGTCAATATCAGCATGAAGGGTTTGAAGGACACCTTTGCGCAAAAAACACTCGGAATCCCGGGCTTTGGGCCAGTGCTCAGAAATATTGCCCTTTTTGCGGCGCGCGTACATTTGGAGGTGACAACACCAATCGTAGAAAACGAAAATGATGATGAAATTCAGCAGATGGCGGATTTTCTGGCCTCGGTCGATCGGGAAATACCCTGGCATGTATTTCGTTTGCAGCCGGACTATAAAATGATTGACAGCCGTTATCCAAATGTGCAGAGCATTAATGAGCAGCTGACGAGCTGCCGGAAACGGCTGCCCTATATTTATTTCCATAATTTTATTGGCTCGGAGTGGGTAAATACGTATTGCCCGCATTGCGGCAGGATGGTTGTTGAACGCATCAGCTTAGGCTGCGGCGGCGATACGCTTGATCATTCGTGTCTGCAGGGAAATCGCTGTCCTGCCTGTGGTACAACCTTAAAATTCGTGGGTGAAGAAGTTGAATGGAATGCAAAGGAGAGATTCCTATGAGTCTGGGAATAGTCGATGTAAGAGAGTGGCAGTCGGTGCTGGATTTGAAAACCGGGAAAAAAACGGCGCGCAGGCATCCCTGCCTGGAATTGATGCAGAAGGTTCTGGGCAGGCATCCTTATCCGGGAGATTTAAATCGTGAAGGAAACCGCTGGGTGACCGATACGGCCCTCGATCTTTTGGCACAGCGGGACAAGGAGTTCATGTTTCTGGCCTATGCACAGCATTATTTTTGCAGCCGCTTTGTGCCGCTGAGCAAGGAAGATAAAGCAACATTATATGCAGAAGTTTTTGAAGAAGTAGCACGGTTCAGGCGGGAAAGCGGATTTCTGACGCTGGTAATCGGGACGGGAGATCTGCGTCAGGCTGAGGCAGGAATCAATCTGGGACAGGATTTTGACGGCCTGGGGGTTTTGAGCAATTGGGCGACGCATTATGCCGGCATGTACGGGGCAAGCGAACGTGATCTGGCCAAACTTTCGGGAATGCAGGAGATCGAACGCGTGGTAAGCCGCGAGGAATTTTTGCAGGAGTTTGGCGGAAGCGAAGCAGCAGATGGAAGGAAGCTGCCGGAATATCTGCTGGTTGCGAAGGATGGCTGTTGCTTCCAGACATCGGAGAAACGAAAGCCTGTCATGATTCCGGCAGCCAATCAATCCATCCCGTTTGCTGCGGATTGGGAAGCTGCCGCAACGTCCATTGTCGATATACGTGCAGCGGTACTGGATAAATTACGGACGGACCGGGTCGCCCTGATTGTTGTTGAAGGAATCGGCTGTGAAGATTTCCCTCAACCTTATCAGATTTGCCGCAATGGGATTGGCTGGTTTACATATGAAATCGGGGAAGCACAGTATATGGCAATGAGTACCGGCCAACATCCGATTTTCCGGTATCCTTCGGGGTATCGTTATTATACGGAGCAGGGAACGGGGCAGGCATTTCCGTTTTCCGGATATTTCAAGGAAATGCCGCAGGATACATTGGGACGGGCCTTCTCCGGCAGCAGTGCGGCGGTCGGCAACCGCAGCATGTATATGCATACGACGACAGGGACAGAGATTTCCATTGAATGTTTTGCCCGTAATCTGAATAACCAGGGCTGTCTCGGGGCTATTCGGGAGGACGGGGATTGAAAACGGGAAATTTGTATAGAGCTTTATGAGAGGCGGGCCCTGTATCCGCTGGCAGGATGCCGATTGCCGAAAGTTCTTTTGCGATTGCTTAAAGTGTGATAGTATATACAAAACGATAGTTGGCAAAATTGCAAAATTTGCGTAGACACTATAAGTAAAAAAAGTTTAAGGGTGATACGGAAATGGAAGAAAAAAAGGCCTTATCGACGCAGGAGGTCGCAGATATTCTCCAGGTCAGCAAAAGTACGATATATGACCTGATAAAAAAAGGAAAAATAACATCGTATAAGATTGGACGCAAGGTGCGCTTCACGGAAAGCGATGTGCAGAAATTTATCGCTGTATCGAAAAAGGAGCAAAGCCAGGTTGGCTGCTCTGCTTCGGGAATCGTTCAATTGCAGCCGTGTTTCCGTCCGCAGCTGGAAAATTGCGGGTTTGTGATTTGCGGGCAGGATTTGATTTTGGATATCTTATCGAACTATATGCGCAATTATGGCATTACGGCTTTGCGGGCTTATACGGGAAGCTATGACAGTCTTATCGCCTTGTACAAGGGACAGGTGGATGTAGCTTCTGCGCATCTTTGGGACAGTGAGAAAGACCAGTATAATGTGTCTTATGTAAAGGCGCTTTTACCGGGAATACCAGCAGTGGTAGTACGCTTCATCAGCCGTCAGCAGGGGCTTTATGTAAGAAAAGGCAATCCGAAGGGCTTATCATCCTGGGAGGATTTCCGCCGCAGTGATATAACCATGATTAATCGGGAATATGGCGCTGGTTCGCGGGTGCTTTTGGACGAAAATCTGCAAAGAATGGGGCTATGCGGCAAATATGTTGCCGGATATCAGAATATGGTACAGTCCCATCTGGCTGTGGCCAGTGCTGTAGGCCGCGGAGATGCGGATATAGGCGTGGGTACGGAGAAAATGGCTGAACAGGTGGAGAGCGTTGATTTTATCCCCTTGAAGAAGGAGCGATACGATCTCGTGGTGCGAAAGGAAGACATGGATCGTCCGGAGATGGTTACACTGCTGGAAATCATCCGTTCCGAGCCGTTCCATAAGGAGTTTGGCTCTATCGGCGGCTACGACATCACGGATATGGGGGAAATCATTTACGGCATATAGCGTTTGCCGCTTTGCCGTTGCGTCGGTTATTTGGCAGTACCTGTTTTTGCTTCATGAGGAATTGGAAAACAAAAAAGACGTACAAAAATTTTTAGGAATTTTTGTACGTCTTTTCTATGAGGGGATAATGGATGGGGATTGTTATTACAGGTTATACTGTTTGCGGATTTCTGCGATTTTTACCGGACGATGTTCATCTACGGATTTTTTGGCGGCGAGTCCGATCAGTACCGGTGCGAGGCCGTCATTGGCGTTTACCAAGGTCGGTGTATCCTTGACGATAGCCTCTACGAAGGAATCTACTTCAGCTGCGTAGGCTGCCATGTAGCGCTGCAGGAAGAAAAACATCGGTTTTTCGGCCATGACGCCATTTTTGCCGCTGAATACAGCATTGGAATCCGAGTCATTGGAGATGGCGATACAGCCTTCGGTGCCAAATACTTCAGCGCGCTGATCGTAGCCATAGCAGGCCGCACGGCAGTTATCAATGACTGCTGTAGCGCCATTGGCGAGCTTTAAGGTGATTATGGCTGTATCAATGTCACCGGCCTTGCCAATGGCAGGGTCAACGGTGACGGAACCTTCAGCATATACTTCTTCTACTTCAGAACCTGAAAGATAACGGACCATATCAAAATCATGGATGGTCATGTCGAGGAAGATACCGCCGGAGATTTTTACATAATCAATAGAAGGCGGTTCCGGATCGCGTGAAGTTATTTTGATGATTTGCTGTTTGCCTACACGGCCCGCAGCAACGGCATCGTGAATCGCCTTGAAGTTATGGTCGAAGCGGCGGTTGAAGCCAACCTGGTATTTCTTGCCGGATTTCTTTACGACATCCAGCACCTCTTTGATTTTTGCTACATCATGGTCGATCGGTTTCTCACAAAAAACGTGTTTACCGGCCTGCAGGGCTTCAATGGAGAGTGGTGAATGCTGGTCGGTCGAAGCACAGATAAGTACAGCCTGAATATCCGGGTCCTGGAGAATCTTTTTGTAGTCGGTGTAGGTTTCCTCAATGCCCATGGCTTTTGCCCAAGCTTTGGAGCTGTCGTTGAGGAATGGATCTGCGATAGCTTTGACACGTGCGTCTTTGACGTATTTGGAGATGCTTTCACCGTGTACGCGGCCGATACGGCCTACGCCGATGATACCAATGTTGATCATGAAAAATTCCGCCTTTCGTTATTGAGATGTTTTCCCGGCAATACTGCTGAGAGTGTTAACCGCTTTCGCAACCAGTAAATTATAATAATGGGTATATTGTTGTTATATTTATTGTTTGTTTTGGTTAACTTTTATGCTTATTATAAAAGTTATAGTGGGAAAAAACCTCTAAGATATTGCTTTTTGCTGAAAAAAATATATAGTTTTTTTAGGTTTTTATACCGGGTATGGGCTAAAAACTTAAAAATCTTGCGCAGATATCAGATTTTTACAAAACTTGAGCGGCAGGAAAATTATTGGCGCCAGGCTTTTCGGTATTTGCCGGGCGGCATGCCGACGATGCCGTTAAAAACTACCTGAAAGTAGTTTGAGTTGTTGTAGCCGCAGCGCAGCGCGATTTCTGTGACAGTCAGATTGGTATTGATGAGCAGGTTCTGCGCCTCACCGATGCGGCGGTGAATCATATACTGGATGGGTGAGTAGCCGAGGATCTTCTTGAAGGTATGTGAGAGGTAGTAGGCATTTACATGGAGTGCTTCGGCAATGGCGGCGAGCTTGAGGTCCTCAAGGTAGTGCTCGTCAATAAACTCCTTTATGCGCAGACCAAGATTGTATTCCTGCCCGCCAAGCGGCATTTTGCTGTTGCGGATGAGCTCATAGCTGACAATGAGGAGTGATTTCATAATATTGTTGGCGGCTTCGGCCGCTGTACGTTCCTTGCTTTCCGGAGCGAGGCTCCGCAGCAGGTTAAAATATTGCCGGAGAAGAGGTTCCCGGCTTCTGCTTTTGATTACAGGACAGATTTTTTTATCCAGGAGCTGACCATTTTCGAGTCCTTTGAGATGCAGACCGCAGATGCCGATCAGGCAGGCGGAAAAATCATCACATTCCTGATCAAAAAAGCTATGCAGTACATTCGTGTTGATGAAGACGATATCGCCATTTTCAATCGCATAGGAGCGGTTGTCTATGGTGCATTGATTGCCACCGGATTCTACAAAAAAAATTTCAGTGATATCCGGATGTGTATGCAGGGCTTTGGGACCGATAAGTTGAGTTTTGCTGATTTCCTGCAGATAAACCAGACGCGGTTGTGTATTCAGTTCAAAGATATTATATGCCGTTTCGGCAAAGGAGTACTGAGCCATTTAGGTTCCTCCGATAGCTGGGATAAGTTTCTGAAAGTTATCATAAATCATAATAAAGAACAAAATCTTGAAGTATTTGTGATTAACTATATCAAAAATGAGCAAGATTTCAAAGGTTTAATTTTAAAAATTCACTATAATGAGTATTATAAGATGATTTTTTGAGTAATTTATGGGACATAAAAGATTTAAATCATCAAAATATCATCATAAGTACTATTATGATAACAAATACCAAGGGAAAAATCCAGTAAAAGTCATGGATAATTTTCAAAATAATTGTATTTGTTATTATCTTCATTAAAGGAGGAACGAAAATAAATGATGCTTCGGCTATGTAAAGAAAGGAAGGTAGCAGGTCTGTATGCAGGATTGCTGTGCAGGCTTATGTGCTGTTGAAGCAGGTAAGATGCAATTCATCGGAACTTATCTTAGAGTGATTTTTGTGTAAAAAGTTAGGAGTGGAATCAATGAGTATTTTGAAATGGTATTCAACGGGAAAAGAAAAGCCTCGTATTACAGATCCGGGGGTCATAAAGAGTACCTTCCATAAGGCCCGTCTGCAGAGCATGTCAGCCATGATCATTGGCTATGGAATGTACTATGTTGTAAAGATGACGATAGGCGTAGCCAAGAAGCCTATGCTCGAATATGGATTCACCGCATCCCAGTTAGGGCAGATCGGAGCTGCTTTGCTTATCGCATATGCTATGGGGAAATTCGTGCATGGATTCCTGGGAGACCGCGTCAATGTCAAGAAGCTGGTACCTACAGGACTGCTGGGGTGTGCTGTCATCAATATAATCCTGGGATTCACCCCGTTCTTTTATGCCTTCCTGGTACTATGGTTCGTGAACGGCTGGTTCCAATCTATGGGTTCCGCACCATGTATCGTTTCGATAACACAGTGGTTCTCGAAAAAGAAGGTTGCCACGTATTACGGCGTATTCAGTATAGCACATTATATAGGTGAGGGCGCTACTTATATTTTTAGTGCCTGGATCATCGTACACTTCGGCTGGCAGGCAGCTTTTTGGATGCCTGGTGCAGCATGCCTCGTAATGGCATTATTGATGTATAAATTCATGTGGGACCGTCCGCAGGCATATGGGCTTCCGACGGCCAATGAGTTTGAAGGCGAAGTAGAAGAAGTTAAAAAAGAAAAGGTTAAGACTACTAAAGAAGCACAGTTTGAGGTTCTTAAGAATCCGTTCATCTGGCTGATAGCCCTTAGTGCGGCTTTTATGGGAATTGCACGTTATTCACTGAGCAGCTGGGGTGTTATTTTCCTGCAGGAGGCAAAGTCCTATACACTGATCGGCGCAGGCGGTATTATGTCGCTTAGCCCGCTCATGGGCGGCCTGGGATCATTCTTTTCGGGGGTCATTTCTGATAAGATTTTTAAATCAAACCATGCACTGACTACGATATTCTTCGGGCTTGTGATGCTGGGCGGACTTATTGGCTTCTGTCATACAGCTCCAGGACATGAGTATCTGGATATGCTTTGGATTTCTGTATTTGGTTTTGGTATGGGTGTTATCCTGTGCTTTGTCGGCGGCATGCTGGCAGTTGACCTTTGTTCGCAAAAGGCGGCTGGAGCAGCTATGGGAACGGTAGGCTTATTAGCTTATGCAGGTGCAGCTCTCCAGGATCTTGCCAACGGCTGGATGATGGATTTGAGCAAGATCGTGGTAGATGGTAAAGTAATCTATAATTTCGATAATATCACCATGTTCTGGATGGGGTCCGTAGCCATCATGATACTTTTGATCATACCATGCCTCTGGGCCAAGAAAAGAAAACATATAGATGAAGCAGAAGGCTGAGTTTGATGGTTCTGTGATAGTTGTATAAGTGTTTTTATGATTTAAGGTAGTTTAATAAGTACTTCTTTAGCTGTCCTTTAAAACAGAGGAGCCTGTATAAAGGAGTACTTATTATTTTTTGATTTTGTCTTTGGGAACTAAAATTCATAAGGCTTTGAGAAATAAATATAGCAGGCAAAGCAGCGGGGGGAAGCAGATTGAACGGACCCTATTTGGTTGCACCGACAGCAACAAGCATAGTTATAGCCTGGGAACTGGAGAATCCGGTAAAGACAGAACTTTTTTATGGAACGGGAAACCAATGGGAACGGCGTTTTACAGCCGTTTGCAGTAGAGGCATTCCCTGGAAAGAAAATAAAGAAGGAAGTTGTCTGTACCAGGTGCTTTTGCAGAATTTACAGCCGGCTACGCTCTATAAGTATAAGATTTGTGGAGTGGATGGCACAAGTGTGCAAGGTTCCTTTCAGACATTGCAGACAAAAACGAAAGAAATTCATTTAGTAACGTTGAGTGATTCGCATGCATTTCATACAAGTGCGGCATTCACAGCATTTGTTTTACAAAACAGGCCGGATTTTATCATTCATTCCGGTGATATTTCTCAGGGCACGGGTTATCAGAAGGAACAGTATGAAAAATACTGGTTTCAGCGTTGTCCAGAACTGTTGCGCCAGATACCGGTCATATACACGGATGGAAATCATGACGATGGGCCGTTTTTTGGCGAATATTTTACGAAGGTGCAGTCCGAGGTATATGCGTCATCTCCGAATGGCCGGGATTGTTCGTTTTTATACGGCAATGCCTGTTTTATTTTCGTTAACAGCAATGCCTGGGGTTTGGCAGAGATGAATGCGGTAAATTCTGGTCTGCCTGTAGCAGAAGAAATTCTACAGGATATTCATTGTTCACTGGCCTGGCTGGAGGCAACCCTGCAGTCAGAGGCTGTGAAAAGGATGAAGTGGAAAATTGTCGTGATGCATCATCCTTATACGGATGCCTTTGCCAATAAAAGAGTTGTGGATATTGTTGAAGCGAATAACGTGAACCTTGTATTGAGCGGACATTTGCATTTTTATCAAAAAGCGGTTTCTGTCCGGCCTGAAATCGGGGCCGGAATTTTATATATTACACAGGGGAGCGCACAGGATCCAGCGGGTGCGGTAGATTATGGGGACAGCGATAGCCGGATTTTAGCAGAATATCCGGAGATCGTGGCCACTGGGAAAAACGTTTTTCATACCTTGGATATTACGGACGAAAAGCTGGTAAGCCGGGCTTATGGAATACATACTTCCAGCGGACAGCCATTTCTCGTAGACGAAACTGTACTTGTGCTGCAAAAACCACAGATCGTTTTAAGTGAGGCGTATATCGGAACTTATAATGAAGAAATCGGGCGAATAAGCTTCCGGGTCAGAGCTGCAAATAAGGGACGGGGTCTCGCACAGGTCGTTGTACCTGTGGAAGAAAACGGTTTGGAAAAAAACATAAATCTTTTCGGTATGATTGGAAAAGAACGTGTTGTTGTCCTGGATGCAGATGAGGAAAAGACGGTAGCAGGCACCATAAAGCTTTTGACTCCGGGAGAAAATAGAATACGCATTGCGAATGCCAGAACATCTGTCTGTGTGCCTGAACCAGCAGCAAATTTCCTGCTGGAGCATATGGAGGTTCGGACTGAGGAAGAAAATGCGTCGGATATCGTTTATGCCCAGGTAGAAATAACGAATCTGCGTAAAGAGCATATAAGCGCTTCTGTACCCATGTATATCGATGGAAATAATATCATAACGAAGCGGATCGGACTTTTGCCTGACGAATGCAAGGCGGTTGGTTTCATGCATCGTTTTGGCAAGGGAGGCCTGCACAGGATTGCTATCGGGAATCTTCCTTCGCAGATCATTGAGATTCCGGGTGCTTTGCGCGGGGTGCCGCAGGTGAGAGATTTATCCGGGCGGGGCAATCATGGCTGGATTCGCGGGACACCCAGAGTCATACCTTCGCTGGATGATACCGTGTCTTTGTCGCTCGATGGATATGGCGATTATATTGAAATTCCTGACAGCAGCAGTTTAACGGCGATGAAGAAGGGGCTCACAGGCATGGTATGGGCGAATCAGGAACGATTGGCCGGGGCTGGAGAAAAAGATCATAATCCTATGATGGTCAAGGGGCCGTCCGTTGGCTGGGGACCAAACTATTTATTCCGTATGATTGTCAGGGATAATGGGGCTGCCGGCTGGGGTGTTTGTTGCGATACGAATGAATATTCCTTTGTCGGAGGGAGGGCACATATTGGCCGCTGGGCACAATATATGCTGTCATTTGATCCACATAGCAGTGCGAAAGCTTATATAAATAATAAGCAGGTTGGCGAAGCCGCGGGAATTCTTCCGCGGGAACTGCGTTACTGGGACGGATATCCGATTTTTGTAGGGTATGCGTATATGGGACATATCATCAAGGAAATAAAGCGTACAAAATATTTCACGCATTTTCCGGGAAAGATTCAGCAGGTCAGAGTATATTCGACGGCTCTTTCCCAAGAGGAAAACAAATATATATATGAACATCCGGGTGAACGGGGCCCGGGCGCAGAAAATATGCTGGTTTGGCTGGATTTCAAGGACATTGTTACAGAGGGGATACATAAAACGGAGTGGCGCTGCCCTGTCGGAAGAAGACCGTTGTATAAAGCCGAAAAACAGTGCTGGTCCTTTAAGGAACTTATGGCTGAGGCCGCAATTCCCGGTGAAACTTCTATATTTATGCGGTTAGAATTGTCGGATGATGGAGAAAAAATAAAATCTGCCAAGGAAATAGTTCTGCGGCATGGACAGCAGAAAATTTCTTTGCAAGGTATGCCTGAAGCACAGTATGCCAGGATAACAACGCGTTTTCATAGCATAGCAGGAGAACAGGGAACTTTTACGCCGGAACTTAAGCTGTACCGTCTTATGGCTATGCGTGAGCAGAAGGCTGCATATTTGGAATGGGCAACGAAAACAGCGTGGGAACAGGGCAGCTTTACAGGGGCTGTCGGCTTCGAACCTTTGGGCCGGACCAGAATAATAGAAGGATATACGGATGTACTTCATTAAAGTCAGTTCAAAAAGTGCATAATGGAGTAAATAAAGATAGATATGGGAGGTAAGATTATGAAGATTGCAGCAGATTTACATACGCATACTTTGCTTTGTCGTCATGCTTATAGTACAGTGACAGAGGTGATAAAAGCAGCTTCAGAGAAAGGGCTTGAGGGTGTAGGGCTTACGGAGCATGGCCCGGGCTACCCAGGCAGCGTCGGCTGGGCATATTTCAATACTTACAGAGATATACCGCGTGAGATGTTCGGTATAAAGGTTTTTTGCGGTGCCGAGGCAAATTTTATGGATCTTGCGGGGAATCTTGACTTTACGGCGGAACAGCTGTCCAAACTGGATATTGTCATTGCAAGCTGCCATAAGGAGTGTTCGCCTATTGGCAGCAGAGAAGAGATAACCGCCATGCTCATAGCGGCTATGCAGAATCCTTATGTCGATATTATAGGACATCCGGATAATCCGATTTACCCGGTGGATGCAGATGCTATTGCTGAAGAAGCCGCTCGCTGTAACAAGGCCTTGGAGATAAACAACAGTTCACCTGCAGCACGGCCGGGCAGTGAGGAAATCTGCCGGGATATCATCCGGGCAGCGAAGCGTCACGGTACACTTCTGAGTGTCGGGTCGGATGCCCATTATCATTTGGTGGTGGGAAAATTTGACTATTCCCTGGGGCTTCTTGAGGAGCTTGGTTTTCCGGCAGAACGCGTGGTCAATTCATCAATGGAAAGGCTGCAGGGATTTTTGGCTGCTCATCATACGAAACAGTGATATTCAGTATAGATTCGAAAAAGTTAGGCGGGAGAAAAATGGGCAGTAAATATTATATAGTCAGCGGGCCATATTTATTGGACCCGGCAAGTTCACGGATTACGATTGCCTGGGAGATGGCAGCAGCAGGCAACCTGCATCTTTTTTATAATGTAGAAGGAACGGCAAAGCAGCAGGAGGCTCTGGTTCAATATGATGCGGAACCACCCTGCAGAGAATTCCCAGCGGGGTGTTGTCTTTATACAGCAGTTTTGCAGGAACTGCAGGAAGCAACAAGGTACGAATACCATATTTATCAGGATGATGTGCTTTTGGAGCAGGCCTCGTTCAGGACACTTGCTAAAGCACCGGAGAAGTTGAAAGTTGTTACGTTGTCTGATTCACATCTTTTTTATACGGATAAGCAATTTGCTGCTATGCTGGAAACGAAAGAGCCGGATTTTGTCCTGCATGGCGGCGATATATCTTTTGGTACCGGTTACCAGCACGAGCAATACGTGGACAATTGGTTCAGTAAAATACCAGAAGCCCTGAAAAAAACACCTGTATATTATATTCCGGGCAACCACGATGACGGTCCGTTTTACCGGACATTTTTTGCGAAGCCGCAGAGTAAGACGGTTCATACGGCAGATAATGGCTATACGTTTTCCTTTGATTACGGCGAAACACATTTTACGCTTGTGGACAGTAATTCCTGGGGATTATTTGAGATGAATGCCGTAAATTCGGGATTGGAAGCGGATGAGAAAACCAAGGAGCGTATACGCACTACTTTACAATGGGTGGAAAATGATCTTAAAAGTGAGACGGCACGCAAAGCAAAATGGCGTGTGCTTATGCTGCATCATCCCTACACGGATGTTTTCAACAACCGCTATATTGTACCGATTGCGGAACGCGGGAATGTGGACTTGGTGATTGGCGGGCATCTGCATTATTATATAAAAACGGTTTCTATAGACCCTGAAATCGGAGCCAGGACGGTATATATTTGTCAGGGCAGTGCGCAGGACCCGGAGGCATCGCTCGAGAAAGCAGACGATGATATGAGGCTGCTGAACGAATTTCCGGAGGTCGTTGCGATGGGACGCAACAATTATGGTTTGCTGGAAATTGATGGAGAGGAACTTTGTTACAGGCTTTATGGCTTTACGGCGGATGGCAGTGAGGAACTGGTCGATACTCTGCGACTCCGGCAGACAGAACCGGATGTTGAAGTCAGCGATGTTGAGATAAAAAGGCTGGATAATGTTGGACATGTCGAGATAAATGCTGTGGTCCGAAATCGGGGGAGAAACCTCGCAGCCATCGCATTACGAGTGCTTGACAATAAGGTGGAACACATTATTAACTTGTTTGGCAATGAAGAGAACAGCCATGTTGTTTTACTCGAGGTTGGTCAGGAAAAGCACATCACGGCGATGTATCAGGCGGTGACACAAGGGGAACATGAAATACGTATCGGGGAAGTGCATGCAAATATCCTCGTATTCGAGCCAACACAGCTTTCCTTTGAACATATGAAGCTGTTTGCAGGCAAGGAAACGGAGTCGGATTGTCTGCTGGCAGGCATTGAAGCTACAAATAATCTTGACCGGGAAGTCTTTGTATCCATTCCGCTGTATATCAACCAACGCATCGCAGAGGCATGCAATGTGTTTTTTCGCGGACATGAAAAAAAATATATCGAATTTCACCATAAGTTTCAGCAGGGCGGCAGCTATCAGGTCAGTATAGCTGACCAGCTTCCCAAGGAGATAGAAATTGAAGGCGGTATCTGCATTGTACCGCGTATTCAGGATAAATCGGGAAACGGGCACTATGCATTGCTGCACGGTACACCGAAAGTTATTCAGCAAGAGGCGCGTGCTGAGGTTTGCCTGGAAAAGTATGGCGATTATATTGAGATACCGGCAAGCCCGGACCTTATAGCCGAGGATTCCTTCAGCGGTATGGTATGGGCCAAAGTAGAGCGGTTGGCGAAGCCAAACGAGATGGGGCATAATCCGCTGATGGTGCGTGGTAAGTCTGTGGGCTGGGGCGCGACCTATTTCATGCGCATGGTCATAGAACGTGCAGGCGGTCTTAAATGGGGCGTTTGCCATGATATTACAGAGTATTCCTGGCAGGGTGGGCATATAGCGGCAGGTGAGTGGATGCAGTATGCCATGACCTTTGATAAGGAACGTGGCGGTGACTCTTATTGCAACAATAAAAATGTAGCGCATGTGTCCGGCATTGAAAAAGAATGCCGACTCCGGCAGTGGGAAAACGAACCGATTTTTGTAGGATATTCGTATATTGGCCATGTGATTCCTGAAATCGGCAGACCAAAGTATTTTACCCATCTGCCGGCTCGTATAAGCCAGGTGCGTTTTTATAAAACCGGACTGAATGCGGAAGAAAATGCGATGATTGGGGATTTTCCGCAAGACAGAGGTCCTCAGGGAGAGAATTTGGCAGTATGGCTGGATTTCCACGATATCCTTACGGTGGGGACACATACAACCGAATGGCGTCATCCGGCGGTTTATGATCCGGCCTTCAAGACACAGAAAAAATATTGGCAGTTCAAGCAGCTTAAGACAAAAGCCGTGCTGCCGCTGCAGGCCGGCTTGAAGGCA
>WSSedB1CaDRAFT_10000174_pt1 | contig 31142 bp, 25 predicted proteins | sample WetSurSB1Cattail_FD_9460 | JGI IMG/M metagenome (IMG submission 9460)
GAGAAATTCAAATGACCCGGAACTTATATTATGACTGAACAATAGTATTCATTCTGCATTTGATTGATTTGAATGTTATATCTTCATGTTTTCAATTTGGTTTTAACATTTGCTAATTTTACCTAACTTAATTTTTATCATATGAAATCACAAACATCCAGGAGGAAATTTATCCAGAAGCTCGGTGGCTCTGCTATGCTTCTATCTGCAGCTCCATTAATTGGTTTTGCATCGGGCGGGAAAAAGGAAGAAAAATTACTAGGTTTTAGTAAGAATTTCTCTCCTAACGATAAAATCAGAATTGCCGGGATCGGAATGGGCATAATGGGTAATCAGGATATTGATACAGCAATAAAAGTGCCGGGAGTAGAGTTGGTTGCTGCATGCGACCTTTATACCGGAAGACTTGAGAGAGTAAAGGAGAAATATGGCAAGGATATTTTTACAACGAGAGATTACAGGGAAATTCTGAACCGGAACGACATTGATGCTGTAGTAATAGCTACCAGCGATAACTGGCATGCAAGAATTTCCATGGACGCGATGAATGCGGGGAAATCAGTTTATTGTGAAAAGCCCATGGTGCATAAATTGAGTGAAGGACTTGATGTTATTGCGACGCGCGACAAAACAAAAAAAACCATGCAGGTAGGAAGTCAGAGGGTTAGCAGTATTATTTATCGCAAAGCCAAAGAGCTGTATAAAACAGGGATAATTGGTAAGCTTAATTGTATCGAAGCTTCATTTGACAGACAGGATGCTCTTGGTGCATGGGAATATACGATGCCAACCGATGGTTCACCACAAACAGTTGACTGGGACAGATACATTGCCGGTACGCCGAAAATCCCTTATGATGCTAAGAAATTTTTCTGGTGGAGGAATTATCGTGATTTTGGTACCGGAGTTGCAGGTGACCTTTTTGTCCACCTGTTGTCAGGTATTCATCTGCTGACCGATTCCAAGGGACCTGAAAAGATATTTTCTTCCGGGCAGATTGCCTATTGGAAAGATGGACGCGATGTTCCGGATATAATGGTTGCTATTATGCACTATCCTGAAACGAAAGAGCATCCCTCATTCGAGGTAATGCTAAGGGTGAATTTTATAAGTGGCAATGGAGAAAAGTCAGTAACAAGGTTTATTGGCAGTGAAGGCATTATTGAAATGGGTGATAACGGATTTGTTATTACAAACAGTATTATGTCAAAAGCTCCTGGAATAGGAGGATGGGATGCCCTGGATACTTATCCCAAAGCTATGCAGCAAGAGCTTCTGAAGAGATATAATGAGAAATATACAAAGGAAGAGCAGACCAGACCCGTAAAACCCGGGATGAATTATACTGCACCTGAAGGTTATGATGAACATCTGGAGCACATGGCAAATTTCTTTGATGGAGCCAGAAATGGTAAACCAGTTGTTGAGGACCCTGTTTTTGCATTCAGGGCCTGTGCACCTTGTCTGGCTTGCAACGACAGTTATTTCCAGAAAAAAATAATAAACTGGGATCCGGTAAATATGAAGCTGGTCTGAATGTAAAGTCGCCCTGATAGAAGGAAGCTGTCTCAAAAGTTATTTTTAACCACAAAGTTCACAAAGCAGGCGCAAAGTTCACAAAGGGAATATCTTGATATTTATCCCGATAGCTATCGTCCCGATAGCTATCGGGAGCTATCGGGACGGGAGTTTGTGCCCCCTGCCTGCGGGCAGGCAGGTTTGTGAATTTACTTTATACCCTCCCAACGCTTCGGTAGGGATCTTCGCTTCGCTTCGATTTGTGGTTAATTGATTTCTTCTATTGAGACAGCCTTCTTAATTCTTGGGCGCCATTATGGTTAAAATAGATTCCTTCTTTTGAGACGGCCTCTTTTTTACTAATTAAAATCAGTTATTATATGGTGCAATAACTTTATCTAACAAAGCAATAGAAGCTTTAACACCATCAGGCTCGCTTAATTTGTTGCCTTCATATTCAACGTCAATATAGCCCTTAAACCCCGAGTCAGCGATGATCTTCATCATTTTTGCATAATCAATTACTGTCTCATTTCCATCCTGATCGAAATCATGGGTTTTGCCACTTACACCCTTAGCAAATGGCATCATGTCTTTGACTCCCTGATAGCGGTCATATTCATAAAAATTCCCTAAATCGGGTAAGGTTCCGCAATTGGGTCTGTTAACTGTTTTCATAATTTCTGACAGCCATTTTCCAATAGAAGAATTACCACCATGGTTTTCAACAATAACATTGATGTCATACTTTGCTGCATAATCCGATAATTTACTTAGCCCGTCAATAGCTGCAGCCTGCATCTGCCCCATTGTCCCTCTTCCTGCTGCATTTACCCTTATTGAATGACATCCAAGGAATTTGGCAGCTTTTACCCATTTATAGTGGTTCTCGACAGCTTTTTGCCTTGCATCGGCTGATGTATCTGCAAGGTTTCCTTCTCCATCTACCATAATCAGCAAACTGGTAACTCCGTATTTTGTACAGCTGTCTTTCAGACTCGTAAGGTACCCGGTATCTTCTCCTTTACCTTTAAAAAATGTTGAAACGTATTCAACGGCATCAAGATTGTATTTTGTTTTTGCGATCCTCGGAAAATCAAGATTAGTCATTTCCCCCTTTGACAATGCACGGTGGAACGACCATTCAGCAAGTGAGATTTTAAACCTTGGTGTTTGTCCGGCCAAATTTAAACAAGTAAATCCTGCGAACAGGGTTGCGATTAAGAATAGTTTGATTTTCATGGTTGTTAAATTTTAAAAATTTATTTATTTATCTTATATACATATTCTCCATTTTCAGTGTATAGGAGTTTTCAATTAATTTTTTGAAAGCAGTTCAAGGGCAAATATAGAAAACTAGAATCTGAGGAAATGCTCTTATCTGATATATTCTTAATTGTTCTTCAAAAACAGAACTTCTTTTATATCAAAACAGTTGTTCCGGCAGGCATACCTGTAATTTAAATTTCTTAATTTTAACTGCTGATTTATTTTTACCTATCCAAAGTTAGCTATAAAATAAAATGAGTATCGGGAATCAGCCATATGAATTCATTGATTTTCTTCGTTTACCCCGACCCCACGGGGAGCGAAGAAAATCAATTTACACCCCCCTCGCCTTCGCGTAGCCGCTACGGCAGAGCAAGGTTGGGGCTGGGGTAAATAAATTGATTTTCAAGCTATTTATGATCCTATATGCTTGATTCCCGATAGTCATATAAAATAAAATTGAATCAAAATAACAGGTAATTCATATCATTTAAGAAAAAGGAGGTACAACTTATGAAAAACAATCTAACCAGACGAAAATTCCTTCAGTCAGGTGCAATGGCAACCGGAGGACTGTTGGCAGCCGGAAGTATTAAGCTTGATGCTGTGCCATACGCTACTCCATCAAAAAAGGTTGCCCCCAGCGACAGACTGCGATTTGGAATAATAGGTATAGGAATGGAAGGCTCAGGATTGCTCACAGGTGCTATTACTCTGCCCGGTATTGAATGTGTGGCAGCTGCTGATCTCTATGATGGCAGGCATACCCTTGCGAAAGAAATAACAAATAATCCTAATCTGTTCACTACCCGCAAGTATCAGGAGTTGCTCGATCGCAAGGATATTGATTGCATCATTGCGGCTGTTCCTGATCACTGGCACAAACGTGTAGTTGTTGATNCATGTNATGCAGGGAAAGATATTTATTGTGAGAAACCTATGTCGCACACCGTNGCTGATGGTTTTGCAATGGTTGAAGCAGCAAAAAAGAACAACCGTATTGTGGAGATTGGNTCACAGAGGGTAAGTTCAATGCTCTGTGAAAAAGCACGCGAATTATACTCCAGCGGNTCAATTGGAGAGATTGAGCAGGTTGAAATAACACTGGGACGAAATGATCCAACTGGTGCATGGGAGTACCCTCCACCAACTGATTTGTCCCCAAGTAATCTTGATTGGGATACCTGGCTGAATGATGCTCCCAAGATACCTTTTAACCCGGAACGTTTTGCTCGCTGGCGCTGCTGGAAAGAATATGGTACCGGTGTCGGTGGTGATCTCATGGTTCATTTGGTAAGCGGCATGATGTTTACACTAGGATGGAATGAAGTACCACGGTCAGCTACAGCTCTTGGAGGTATTTTCCGCTGGAAAGATGGCAGAAATATGCCCGATCTTCATGTAGTACTGTTTGATTTTCATGGAGTCCCTGTATATTGCCGGCTGGGTCTTGGGACAGAAACCCCTGAGCTTGCTCGCTTTATGGGTCCAAAAGGCATTCTTGATGCTGGTGAGTTTAATCTCCGGTATGCGCCACAACCTGGCATTGATCTGGCACCAAGCTACTATGCCAGTGGATTTCCACAAAAGATGCGTGCCGAATATGAGAGTAAATGGTATAGTGAACATGCTCCTAAGCTTGGGAAGGAACCTTTGTACGATGAGGTGAACTATCGTGGCCATGACTGGGATGATATGAATCCTCATATGTGGAACTTCTTCGAGTCAGTAAAATCACGGAAACCTGTAGTTGAAGACGCTGTTTTTGGTAATCACGCAGCTATTGCCTGTCATATGGCAAATGAAGCCTATTTTACAAAGAAAACTGTCTACTGGGATGAGGCTACTCATTCAATTAAAAGCTAGTTTATTTACTGTATTATAAGCTATATCGGAATATCGGAGGCTGTCCAGCGGACAGCCTCTTTTTTTTCATAAAAAATGTTAAATATGACCCTGTCAGCGAGAATAAGTGAACATTTTAACTCTCTTTCAGGTTAAGTTCAAAAGAATTTTTATGAGGAAATTACATCAATTTATACTGCTAGCTGGCATATTGTTCAGTGTCACAATAAACAGCGTTGCGGCGCAAAAAATTGAATATATAAAAATCCCCGGGCTTGAAAAAATTCTTAAGAATCCTGCAAACAAATTGTTTGTCCTGAATTTTTGGGCTACATGGTGTGCGCCATGTGTTTCTGAGATATCAGGCTTTGAAAAGGCCGCAAGAGACTACGATCCGGGGAAAGTTAAATTTATACTGGTGAGTCTTGATTTTCCGAGTCAGATAGAAAATCAGCTCATTCCTTTCCTGAAGAAGAACAACATCACTTTGAACGTGGATGTTATGATGGATGTTGACTATAATGCCTGGATTGATAAAGTCGATCCGCACTGGACAGGAGATATTCCTGCTACATTGTTTTTTAACAATGCCAGGAAATCAAGATATTTTCATTCAGGAGAATTAACAGAAACAGAATTAAAGAAGCGGATCAATTCATTATTGTAATTAAATTAAATTCAGAATATTATGAAGAAGGTAATTATTCTACTAGCAGGCATACTTTTAAAGACCATCTCAGTCACAGCATCGGAGCCCTATAAACCAGGCGATATTGCTTCTGATTTCAGTCTTAAAAATGTGAATGGAGAAATGGTATCTTTTTCACAGTTTAAAGATGCTAAAGGGTTCATTGTTGTATTTTGCTGTAATACATGTCCGGTTGTGAAGAAGTATCAACAAAGAATTATAGATCTGAATAACCAGTTCAGCAGTAAGGGATATCCTGTTATTGCTATTAACAGCAATGATAAAAATGTTTCCCCTGGCGATTCTTATGAAGATATGCAAAAAGTAGCCAGGGAAAGAGGCTACGACTTCCCTTATCTCTACGATGAATCCCAGAAAATTGCAAAGCTCTATGGGGCTACCAATACACCTCATGTATATGTTCTCTCAAAAAGATCGGGGAAACTGATAGTCGAGTATGTCGGAGCTATTGATAACAACGCGGATGATCAGACGAAAGCTGACAAGAAATATGTAGTTAATGCTGTAAATGCCTTACTTGGTAATGAACAGGTTCCTGTAGCAGAAACAAAGGCAATTGGCTGCGGAATCAAGTGGAAGAAAACACAGGAATAAGGTATATTAAAAGATCCTGTTTCAGACAGGAGGTTTAATCTGACATTTATTTATTATCATTAATAAGGGGTAAATTTATAGTTAGAAAAAAATATTATCTTTCCTTCTCTAAAATTACCCTGACATGAATAAAATAATTGTTATTCTTCTCCTCTCGGTTTTCACCGGTAACCTATTTATACACGGGCAGGCTGACAGTCAGCTTACAAATGAGCAGAAAGCCTGGTTATCAAAAGCCAATCGTCACGAGAAAAACGGATGGATTTATCTTCATATTGAAGGAACGCCTGAGGAACGTGGTTTCCAACATGGTTATTTACTCTCGAAGGAAATAAAAGAAGCTTTAAGGCAGACAAGCGAGGTTTGGCATTATCAGACGGCCCTCGACTGGCAGTGGCTGGTGCTGGAGGGTGGTAAAATGTTCACTCCTAAAACTGATAAGGAGAATCTGGATGAAATAGATGGGATAGTAGAAGGGATGAAGGCTGCGGGAGAGTCAACAACCCGCGATGAAATTGTGACTTATAATGGCTCTACAGAGCTTATGGGATATTGGTTTCCCACCGTAAAAGACGCAATATCCCCGAATTATCCTGATCCCAAAACGGAATCATGCAGTTCATTTATTGCAACAGGAAGTATGACAGCTGATGGAGGTATTGTGCTGGCTCATAATACTATGAGCTCGTTCTATTATCCGCTCTGTAATGTTGTTCTGGACATCCTTCCTGATAAAGGGCACAGGATATTAATGCAATCTGTAGCCGGATTAATTCATAGCGAAACGGATTTTTTTCTGACAGACGCTGGTCTTGTAGGTTCTGAAACGACAATAGGAGGATTCTTTCCCTTTGATGAAAAGGGCATTCCCGAATTTGCGCGCATGCGACATGCAACACAGTATGCATCTGATATTGATGAATGGTGTGATATAATGAGAAAAGGTAATAATGGCGGATATGCAAACGCCTGGCTGATTGGTGATATAAACACAAACGAGATCGCCAGACTGGAACTTGGATTGAAATATGTTGGTTTTGAAAAGAAAAAGGACGGATTTTTTATCGGATCAAATGTTGCAGAAGATTTAAGAATACTGCGATTCGAAACTAAATCTTCAGAAATGGATATAAAAAACTCTTCAGTTGCAAGGCGTGTTCGATGGAAACAACTCATGAAAGAAAATAAAGGTAAAATAGACATAGATCTGGCTGAGAAAATGGAAGCCGATCACTATGATACCTATCTGAACTCAAATACACCCGATATGAGAACCTTGTGTTCACATCCTGATCTCGATCCGGATCCCTATGGAGTTGATGTGCCTTTTGCTCCCTGGGGAACCCTCGATGGAAAAGCTCTGGATTCAAAGATGGCAAAACAGATGTCATTTGTGGGACGATGGGGTTCAGCATGCGGTACTCCATTTGATGCAAAAGCTTTTTTAGAAAAACATCAGCAGTTTGACTGGATGAACGGATTAATTGTAGACAGACCGACACAACCCTGGACAGTATTTAAATCAGGTGAGTCTAAATAAATTAAACCATTATTTTACACTTTCAGACTGAAAAATAGGTTTCAGGTGCTGGCAGGCACGAGAACTTATTGACCTGCCAATATGTTATAATTAAGAAAAAAATGAATTTCCAGGGTTCCTTCTTGCAGAGCACAAAAGGAGGTTTTCCTAATTTTATTAAAAACTAAATTTCACACAATGAATAAATCTCTGATTACTGTTTTAATGATTTTTATTTGCCAGGCTTCATTTGGCCAGGCAAAAAAAATTACCGGCTTTTATGACAAGAATATTGACAGGGAATTGAGCCTTGAGTCTCAGTTTGATAACAACCTGAGCAGTGTCAATATTGGTGAAACAATTAAAAAGCTTTCTGCAGAACCTCATCACCTTGGTTCTGCTGCAGATAAGAAAAATGCAGAATACATTTTAAGTTTATTTACTAAATGGGGCTGGGATGCAAAAATTGAAACATTCTATGTATTATTCCCAACTCCGAAGGAAAGAGTCCTTGAAATGACATCGCCAACATCTTACAAAGCGATCTTAAAAGAGCCGGCACTTAAGGAAGACGCTACTTCAGGTCAATCAGGGCAGTTACCTACCTACAATGCTTATAGTGCCGATGGAGATGTCACTGCTGAACTGGTATATGTAAATTATGGATTACCCGATGATTATAAAGTACTAGATAAGATGGGTATTGATGTGAGAGGGAAAATTGTGATTGCTAAATATGGTCATAGCTGGAGAGGTATAAAACCTAAAGTAGCACAGGAACACGGGGCTGTTGGCTGTATAATTTACAGCGACCCGGCAGATGATGGTTACTTCGAAGGAGATGTATACCCAAAAGGTGCTTACAGAAATGAATATGGTGTTCAACGTGGATCTGTAATTGATATGTCAGCGTATCCCGGTGATCCCTTAACTCCTGACATCGGTGCCACAAAAGATGCAAAAAGACTCGACAGGTTACAGTCACCCAGTCTGCTCAGGATACCTGTATTGCCTATCAGTTACCATGATGCTTCTCCCCTGCTTGAAGCCCTTGATGGTCCGGTGGTCCCCGAAAGCTGGCATGGAGGCTTACCCTTTGCATATCATATAGGACCCGGTAAGGCAAAAGTGCACTTGAAGGTTCTCTTTAACTGGGACACAGTTCCATGCTATGACGTTATTGCGAAGATTATTGGTTCAAAATATCCTGATGAGTGGGTAATACGAGGTAATCACCACGATGCATGGGTAAATGGTGCCGGCGATCCGATAAGCGGGCAGGCAGCCCTGCTCGAAGAGGCAAAATCGATGGGCAGCTTGCTGAAAACCGGATGGAAACCTGAACGAACTATTGTTTATTGTGCATGGGACGGTGAAGAACCCGGATTACTTGGTTCAACAGAATGGGTTGAGGAACATGAAAAAGAATTAAAGGAGAATGCAGTAGTTTACATAAATTCCGATGCAAACGGTCGGGGATTCCTATATGCAGAAGGATCTCATGCCCTCGAACCTTTCATGGATGAGATTGCTAAACAGGTAATTGACCCGCAAACCAAGGTAAGTATTTTTGAGAGGAGAAAAGATAATGAAGTTATCTCAGCAAAGAGTGAGGAGGCGAAGAGAAAAATCTGGGCTGAAAAAGAGCTTAAATTAGGCGCAATGGGTTCAGGATCTGATTATTCATCTTTTATCCAACATGTTGGTATTCCCTGCTTGAACCTTGGATTTGGAGGTGAAGATGGTGGTGGCGAATATCATTCCATATACGATTCTTACGACTTATATTCAAAGTTTAAAGACCCTGGATTCCATTATGGCGTTACCCTGGCTGAAACTGCAGGTCATGCCATTTTAAGAATGTCAGATGCTGATGGTGTGCCATTTGATTTCACACATTTGTACAAAACAATTGATACATATTCAAAAGAACTTATGGACCTTTTAAAGAAGAGCCGCGAGAGCACCGTATTAGAGAATCAGATTATTCTTGCCGGGGCTTATTCAGCAGGTGAAGATCCAACCAAAGGATATTTAGCGCCGCATATTACTCCTGAAGTACCATTTCTTGATTTTTCTCCATTGCAAAATGCACTGCATGAACTGGCGGAAAATGTTGATACCTTAAATACTGTTTTCCGGAAAAATATTAATACAAACAGCATGAGCGAAGCCTTTAATCAGGCACTTTACAGGGCAGAACAACAGTTATTGAATGAGACCGGACTTCCTCGCAGACCATGGTACAAACATACACTATACGCACCGGGGTCATACACCGGTTATGGCGTAAAAACAATGCCAGGGATTCGTGAAGCTATAGAGCAAAGAAACTGGGTGGAAGCCCAGCAACAAATTGAAACAGACGCTAAAGCCATCGTCAGACTTGCGGAATATTTTAAAGTTTTGTCGTCTTCAAATAAATAATTTCCGCCTAATATGCCATAATCAGCTTAGTACGGAAATTGCACTTCTGTTGAAATATTTTAAAATTAATTTTGAAACTGCAAACCAATAAGTGTTTAAGTTATGGAAAAAGATCAAACAGGGAATTTATCAAGTTTCATATGCTATAACTGTAATGAAAAAAACTTCTTCGACAAGGCAAAGTACCTCAACAAATATCCGGCAGGAATGCCTGAATCAACAGGACATGGCGTGAAAGAGGTGTCAATAGAATGTAAAAGTTGCAGGGAGATCAATTCTGTGAAAATTGAATACTGAGCTATATATATCCGAAATTGACCGAGATAAAAAAAAATTATCTTTGGCTCAGAAAATTAAAGCATTTCCAATATTAAATCTGTTGACATGAACTTAATCCAAACAATAATTTTATCCATAATTGAGGGTTTAACCGAATTCCTTCCGATATCATCTACAGGACACATGATCTTGGCATCAAGTATTATGGATATCCCGGAAAGTGCTTTCGTAAAAACCTTTGAAATTTCCATACAGATTGGCGCAATCCTTGCTATCGTTTTGCTGTACGCAGGGCGTTTTTTAAAAGGGATTTCAATTTATATAAAACTTGGTATTGCCTTTCTTCCAACTGGTATTATTGGTTTTCTGGCATATCCCTATATAAAAGCCTATTTATTCAGTCCTGTGGTTGTCACAATCTCTCTTGTCTTAGGAGGTATTGTTCTGATTCTGATTGACAGGAAAGTTAGCGGACAGCAGAGTGAAACAGATGATCTTGAAAATATTTCTTACAAGAATGCTTTCTTCATAGGTCTTTTTCAAAGTGTTTCTATGATCCCGGGTGTGTCAAGAGCTGCAGCAACAATTATAGGTGGAATCTTTAACGGTTTAGACAAAAAGCAGGCAATTGAATTTTCTTTTTTACTTGCTGTTCCAACCATGTTTGCAGCAACCGGATATGATTTGTATAAAACATCAATAGCATTTTCAGGACACGAAATTATATTAATTGGCATCGGTCTTATAGTTGCATTTATAACGGCATTGATTGCTGTTAAGGTATTTTTAAGAATAGTACAGAATTATGGATTTAAGTACTTTGGGTATTACAGGATAATTATTGGGATACTCTTTGTGTTGCTTATAAATAAACTCTGAGACTAAATTTAAGATATATCTATTCAGACTGATAATTGCCTTGCAGCCAGCCTGCTTTCCTGAGGATAAGGCAATATGATATATGTGTCCATAACAGAATTATCTGCCAGGTCTGCAGGTATATTATTCTTTATAAAATAGCTTAATTGTATCGTCCTGTATCAATACCCATATAAAGTAAATGCCTTTAAGTGTACCAAATGGTATATTGATACAACCAATTGTTGAAATGACTATTACAAGGTATCTGGCCCAGGGCTTATAGACAAGAAGACCGATTCCTCCTATCAGACCCAGTGTCGAGACTGTACCTAGTAAAACGGGTATACTGATTGACAGGAACCTCAGAACCGTTTGCGGCACCTCATCATATTCAACAAACCCTCTGGCAAAGGTTAATACCGTGAAAACTACTACAGCTGCTATTAATCCAAGTACTGCAAATCCAATCTGTACAGAAGCTACAACTGTTACATGTTTTTTCATTCCTGAGTTTTCCATGATTTTAAAAATTTCAAAAAATTACTTATTCTTTCTATTATTAATGACTTCTGTTTTTATATGTTGCTGCTTGTATAAGAATTAATTTCTATGCATTGGTATTTTATTTATCACAAGCGAAATTTTATTTTTCAGGGAAATTACATTCCTGTCTTTTCTGATAAAATTATTCCAGATCATTATAGAAGCAGTAAATATGATTACAGTGGCAATCCCTAATCTGATCAGGTAGGGTACAATACTGATGAGATGTCTGATCCGGTAATTTATTTTAAGCAGGAATTTTTCCAGGTGGTTATCGGGAGGCCGGTAGACACTAAATTTGTCTTTGTTCCTACGAATGAAATTCTCCAGCGCATCTTCCTTAAGCTTCATAGCTACCTGTTTTAAATAAAGACGTCGAAGAGTTCAAAGTGATGCTTGGAGATATAACGCCAACCTGAATTTGTGAAAAATTTACAGGTAACATCAGGTTCACATTAAAAAATTACCTGTATAAACTTGAACAGAGGGAAGAGATTGCTTTTAGATAGAATCCGGATATAATAATCTATTACAGGAGGAGAAAATTTTCAGACAATTATCATAAATCAATATTAACTGTTAAATATCCTTTTAAATTCAAACAATACCGCGACTTAAGTGTTTACTCTATCTAAACGATTATATCAATCACTAAACCTACTTTTAAATTTTAAACTATTTCAAATGAAAAAAGCATTCTTTCCCGCTATTGCAGGAGTCATTTTTGTTGCGTCTGCATTTATCTTCATTCAGTCGCTCGATTGGAAAATCGGGAACAATTATGCGGTAAAATTCGATGGTGGTGATCCCTCAGGCGAATTCACGGGTCTAAAAGGGACCATACAGTTTGATGCTAACAACCTTGCAGCATCCAAATTTGATTGTACTGTAGATGTAGAATCTATAAATACCGGAAATGGTATGAAAAATACTCATGCCAAAAGTGATAAATAGCTCGATGCTTCTAAATATCCGGTTATTCGCTTTACTTCAAAAACGATAAGTAAAACAGCCACCGGCTTTGAAGCCGCAGGAACGCTTGATTTTCATGGTGTACAGAGAGAGATCACATTACCTTTCACCTTTGTGAATAATGTTTTTACCGGCGCAATTGAGGTTAACCGAATGGATTATAATATCAATACAGCCGAACCGAATCATGGAGCACAAATATTGAAAGTAACTATTAATGTACCGGTTACAAAATAAATATGTTCAGGAAACATTTTTTTCATGGACTTATCTCAGGATTAATGGCTGCTCTTGCAGCCATTATTTATAGCCGGATATACTTCTTTGCTACTGAGACAGACTTTTCAGGCATTATAAACCCCGGAACCATGATCAGTCTTAACATGTTTGTATGTTTAATATTCAGTACTACCTATTATTTTTTTATCCGCTACTTTAAAATGAAAGGGATTATAGCCTTCAATCTTTTGATTTCAATTCTTTCCTTTGCAGCCGTTATTATTCCTATTTCAATTTCTCTTCCTTTATCAGTCAGGAACCCCGAACTTTTCCCCGGCCTTGCTGTTCCGATGGTCTTTTTTCCTGTTGTGGCCTGGTATACCTTCAAGCCTCTCTTTAACAACAATGGAAGGTAATCATTAATGAATTATGGCCGGACTGATTAGTATTTTCTGCCACTTTTGAATATTGCTGAAAGTTGCTTATTCCGGCATGCAACAATTTCCAAAATATAACGTTTAATACCTGATGCACAGCAATTACCAACGCCAAACAAATATATAAATGAAAATGATCTGCATAAAAAAGGTTATCACTGCAACAGGTATTTTTATACTATTATTTTCTAACGGAAATGTATCGGCCAGTCCAGATCGTCTGAGTGGTTCATATCCTGACATGAAGGGTCTAAAAACTGTCCAGACTCAAACAAAATCTGCACAAAAGGGGGCTAAATCCGTTCAGACGAAAACAAAATCAGCAAAAACCGGTTCGAAAACGACACCAGTTAAAACAAAGTCTGTTCAGAAGAGTCCAAAACCTGAAACTGTGAATAAGATCAAAGATCCCGGAACTGTCACTATCGGTACCCAGAAGTGGGCTGTAGCAAACCTTAATGTAAGTACATTCAGGAATGGTGATACAATACCGGAAGCACGAACCAACAAAGAATGGGTAGCAGCCGGAGATGCAGGAAAACCTGCATGGTGTTACTATAATAACGAACCTGCAAAAGGTCAGAAATATGGCAAACTATATAATTGGTATGCAGTGAATGATCCCCGGGGTTTAGCTCCGGAAGGCTGGACGGTGGCCAGTGATGCTGACTGGTCACAACTGGCTTATTTTTTAAGAGGACAGGTAGGTCCGGGTTTTAAACTGAAAAGCATCAGCGGATGGGCTGATGGAAGCAACGGATCAGATGAGATCGGCTTTGCAGGTCTGGCAGGAGGGTATCGTATTGAAAATGGATCATTTCTCAACATGGGTGGTATCGGTACCTGGTGGAGTTCAACAGAAAGCAAGAATCTGGAGGCTTACGACCATTTTCTTTCACTGAGTAATAGTTTAGGCAGCAGCAGTACTCCAAAGCAACGAGGGGAGTCAGTTCGTTGTATAAGGAAATAGATTTGTTAAATACCAGGAAAACTCACCTCATCACACTTAACACCATTTTGTCAAACATTTTGTCCGACAAAATTTTTCTCAGGAATAAAATAATTTTAGCGCCGCCTCCTGTTGCATATCTGGTTTTTGGATGCCTGGATATTGCAGCTTTGACAATAGTTTTAGCAACGACAATGGGTTGTGAGCCATGTTTATCGGCATTTTCAAACATTTTAGCATGTTTGTTCGCCAATGTTTTATAATCGGTATTTCCTGATACTTTTAAAAGATTTTGTCTTGCAATAGTACCCCATTCGGTTATTATAGCTCCCGGCTTAATAATCACTACATCAATACCAAACTCTTTCAGTTCCATCCGCAAGCTGTCACTTAATCCTTCTACTGCAAATTTTGTTGCGTGGTACCACGAACCATGTGGTTCTCCAATGCTTCCTCCAATTGATGATACGTTGATAATCTTTCCTGAATGCTGGTTCCGCATAAATGGAAGCACCAGCTGGGTTAAACGGGCCAATCCAAAAATATTTACTTCAAACTGATATTTTGCCTCGGAGATTGGTACGTCTTCGAGTGCTCCATAAGATCCATATCCCGCATTATTTACCAATATATCGATCCGCTCTTCGTTTTTAAGGATTTCATTTACCCCATTAACCATCGAAGCATCATCTGTTACATCCATTGCTATAAGTTTAACTCCGGCTTCTTTTAGCTCACCCATTTTTTCCAATCTGCGGGCTGCCCCATAAACAGTATATCCCTTCTGAACCAATAATCTGGCTGTTTCTTTTCCAATACCCGATGATGCTCCGGTTACTAACGCTACTTTTTTCATTATTCTGTATTTTAAAAGGAATTATTATGAATTATTTTGAATGAAAATGAATTTAAGGAAGCTTATTTACAGCATTCTTATTAAATAATACTGCTGATTGTAAACTGCATAACATACCTGATACATAAGCCAGTGGAAATATGTGCTATGGCAGTTCAAAACTAATATTCAATATGTATTGTCACTTTTTAATCACTTCTGTCCCCTGACCTGCAGCAATGTACCAATTACCATGTTGCTGAATACAAACCTCAATCCGCTGTACATCAAAATTTCTCACAGATCCGTCGGGTGCTTTTTTGGATACATTAACCCTGCGGTTAACAATGGCACTATTGCCATATAAGCGGACTGACGTTCTGTCTTTATCAATCATATTTATAGATAAAAGTCCAACATTGGGTCTGCAATGAAACCTTATATACTGGGCTTTCGGAAAGGATTCTCCAGTGGGTATTGTCCCGATAAAATCATCACTGAGCAGCGATTTTATCTTTATGCTATCCTTCTTAACAATTGAATTGTCAAGGGAGACTACCAGATTCAGGATGTCATCTTTAGGTGATTGCGCGTTTGCAATCTGGATGAAAGCAAGAACTATCAAAATGGCGAATAATATTTTTTTCATATTTAAGAATTATATAAATCAATAACTATAAACATGAAGTTTTGTTCAATAATTCTTCTTCAGGAGAGGATAGGTAATCAGAGCTTTTATTTTTTATTCATACCTTTAAGGTTTATGCGTAATAAGATAATGTAATATACACTGTTGGATTGCAGGCAAGGTAAAATGAGCTTCAAATCTACCAAAAAGGATACTGTACCATGATCGCAAATTTTATTACTAACGAACAACTATATAAGCAAGCTATTGAACCTGTTGCAAATGCAACTTCTTTTGTATGGATAGGTACCGCCGATATTAAAGATTTGCATGTACATTACAAAGGAACCGTTCAATCCTTTTTATCAGTACTTGACAGTTTATTGAAGAATAAAGTAGCTGTTCGTCTTTTGCATGCCAAAGAACCTGGTGTTAACTTTAGGAAGAGTTTTGATAAATACCCTATGCTTTGGGATAATTTAGAAAGACAGCTTTGCCCCAGGATTCATTTTAAACACATTATTATTGATGGTAAATATGCTTATACTGGTTCTGCAAATCTTACCGGAGCAGGATTAGGTATAAAAAGTGCAAATACCCGTAATTTTGAATCAGGTTTCGTTACAACTAATCCCGAAATGGTTAAAGCCATTATGAACCAGTTTGACGATGTCTGGATGGGTAAATACTGCAAAAGCTGTAAGCGAAAAGCCTTTTGTAGTGATCCTATTCTATAGTTATAGGTTAAGAAATCTATGTCTCATTATAAATTGAAACATTTATATAAGCAGCATTAACTCACTATAGTAAATTTATTCCATGATAAAGCGTTTTCCGATACCAAAGTCAAAATGTTCGACCCGGCCTGATGATTTTATTTTCAATTTTAAACAGGTAGCAGGTACAGGCATAATTCGTATGATTAAGAGTACACTGTTTCTGCTTTCAATTTTATTGTTCATTAGTTGTACCCCGAAGAGTGAAAAAGTAGTTATAGGGACTCCTGAGGAACTTTACGGGCAGTTATTTTTCGACATTCAATCGAATGAAAACATTTTTCCCGATTGCAAGACTTTTGTTGATTGTGTTCCTATGTATAATCCTGAAATTATCAGAGAAAAATATTCAGATCTAAAAAACAGATCTGATTCGTCAGTACGAACTTTTCTTAGAGATAATTTTATTATTCCAGGCAATGAATCTTATTATATTCCTGATTCTTCCTCTATTAATGAACATATTTCCAGGTTATGGAATGTATTAAAGCGATCGCCTGACAAAGTAAGATCGGGAACGCTAATACCCCTGCCATATCCATATATAGTACCTGGCGGAAGGTTTCGTGAAATATATTATTGGGATAGCTATTTCACCATGCTTGGATTAAAGGAAGACCGCCACATTGAACTAATTGAAAACATGGTTAAAAATTTTTCATATTTAATTGAAAAATACGGATATATTCCTAATGGAAACAGGACCTATTATCTTGGTCGTTCACAACCACCTTTTTATTCATTGATGATTTCTCTTCTTTCCGATATAAAGGGTGATACTGTTTTTACCCATTACCTTAAATATATGGAAAAAGAGTACGAATTCTGGATGGATGGCACCGACAAACTTGTGGCTCCAATAAACGAATTCAGACGTGTTGTACGGCTTAATGACGGTGAAATTTTAAACAGGTATTGGGATGATAAGAATATACCCCGTTCTGAAAGCTACCGTGAGGATATAAAAACTGCTGAAGAAGCAGCGCTGAGAATTCCCGGGTTGGATAAGAAAGAGGTTTTCAGAAATTTACGGGCATCTGCTGAATCAGGATGGGATTTTTCATGCCGATGGTTATCTTCCGACAGTGCCGGCAACTATAAGTTATATACAATACACACAACGGATATTATTCCTGTGGATTTAAATTCTCTTTTATATAATTTGGAATACGTACTTTCCAAAAGTTATAAATTAGCAGGTAATGACCAAAAAGCAGCGTTTTTTAAATCACAATTTGAGTCACGTCAAAAAGCTATTATCAAATATTGCTGGAATCAGAAAAAAGGATTTTTTATGGATTATAATTTCAAAAAGGCTGATCAGACTCAAATTTTATCCTTAGCGGGTGTCTATCCTCTGTTCTGCAGAATAGCCAATAATAAACAGGCAATGGAAGTGTCTAAAAATATTGAGGTAAATTTCTTAAAATCAGGCGGAGTGGTTCCAACCTTAAATAACACTGGTCAACAATGGGATGCGCCTAATGGCTGGGCTCCTTTACTGTGGATAACAATCTCGGGTTTAGAAAATTATGGTATTAATGATATTGCAGGAGTGATAAGATCACGTTGGCTTGCCTTAAATAAAAAGGTTTATAGATCCACATTTAAGATGCTCGAAAAATATAATGTTGAGGATACCACAAAGAAAGGCGGAGGAGGGGAATATCCCAATCAGGACGGCTTTGGCTGGACAAATGGTGTTTACCAAAAGCTATCACATGAGATCCAAATTACTGAAATTGAGCACTCAGGGTTGAAGAATCAGGCTTCTTCTTCTGCAGCAGTATTAAAGTAACAGACTGTAATCAATTTAATGCCAGGAATATGAATTAGCTACCACGGATGATCTGGTATTTGAACGCATTCTATTGTAAGAATCTGAAGAAATGGATGCATTATATATATTTTGTTTTCAGAACAATTATCCTTGTTATTATCTTCCTGTTTAGCTAATTTTGGATGGATACCTGATTTTTGTGATATTATATTTTTAGAGACCCACTTCTTACTAACTATGCTAAACCTGTAAAAATGAAATCATTCTTTATTCAATGTAAAAAAATCCTGCTGCTATTGCTGATGATAACAGCTTTTGGAACCGTATCCGGACAGATCATAGTCAAAGGACATGTGATCACAGCTGATGAAAAGGCAGCAATGGCTGGGGTTAATGTAACCGTTAAGGGGACAACCCTGGGCACAATAACTGCTGCTGATGGTTCATTCAGTATTTCTGTAAGAAAGAAAGAAGATATCCTGGTGTTTAGCTTTGTTGGCTACGGCAATCAGGAAGTAACAGTTGGTGATAAGACCAGGTTTGAGATAACAATGGAACCTCTTGTAAACCAGCTGGAGTCTGTCGTGGTAATGGGTTACAGCAACAAGAAAAGGAACGAGATAACCGCTGCCGTTACAACCGTTTCATCTGACAAACTCATGGATGTGACTTCAAGTGACATAGGAACCATGCTTCAGGGTAAGGTTGCCGGTATCCAGGTTATAAACGGATCAGGTAGTCCCGGATCCACTCCCGATATAAGGATAAGAGGATCATCATCATTCAGCGCTCCGAACCAGGGACCTCTTTATGTTGTTGATGGAATTATAGGAGGTAATTTTGATCCAAACGATGTCGAAACTATTACGGTGATGAAAGACGCAGGAGCTACAGCTCTATATGGTTCCCAGGCCAATGGAGGAGTCATTGTGGTTACTACAAAAAAGGCAAAACCAGGGAAACCACAGTTTGAGGTAAAGGGAGTAGTTGGTGTACGCGTGGCCGATCAGGGCCACGTAAGGATGATGGACAGCAAAACTCTTTATAATTACCACCGTGAATATTTCCGCGATCCTGTCCTTTTTGAAATTGATGACAGGAAATTCAAAGAAGCCCGTCCCGCTTCACTCCTTGATGTCAACACAAACTGGCTTAAGGAAACTTTCAAACCTGCCCTGCTTCAGAATTATTTCCTTTCTGCATCAGGTCAGCTCGACAAGTTGTCATACTACATAGGCGCAAGTTATTATGATGAAGAAGGCACATTCATCAATACCGGCTATAAAAAAATAAACTTCCGTGCTAACAGTACCTATAAATTCTCAGACAAGGTTAGCCTGACAAATAACATTAATCTCAGCGGATCAAAAACCCTCGGTGCCGACTATATGAACATATATTATTCCTATACAAGTATGCCATGGGATAATCCGTATGATGCCGATGGAAAGCCAAGAAGTTTCAAGAATGCGGAAGGAATATGGTCAAAGGATAAGATAAATCCGATTCAGGCTGCAGACAATTCAGAACTCAGTAATACCGGATTTTCTCTTGATTATGATCTTGATCTTAATATCAAATTTACTGACTGGCTATCATTCTCTTCAACTAATCGTGTAAGCGCAGGTTCATCTATGGATAAACAATATTATTCGGCAACTGCTGATAACCTGTCCTATTTTGGCAGTGGCTTTGTTAGTTCAAGGAATGACGCCAGCTATAGTGGAATATCGACCGATCTGCTTATGTTCCGGTTCCTTAAAGGCGTTCATTCCATTAATGGTCTGGTTGGTTTTGAAGCTAGCGGGGATAATTCCGATTACATACTAGGATCAGGGACCGGCATTCCCGAGGGACTGAAAGTACCTTCTGTTGCATCGGGGCAATACGCAATCGAAGGAGCTCCCGTCAGTTCTGTGATGCAGTCATTTATTTCGCAGGTAAACTACTCAATAAACAGCAAGTACTTTTTTTCAGGTTCATTCAGGGTTGACCAGTCTTCCTCGTTTGCACCTAAAAAGCGCACTGCAATGTTCCCCAGTCTTTCTGCAGCATGGAATATAAGCAGTGAGGATTTCATGAAATCAGTAAAAATGGTGAGTAACCTAAGGCTTAAACTGAGCTGGGGCAAAACCGGGATGAAGGATATCGGACCTTATAAGTACCTTGAACAGTTCAGTTATACCACACAATACAATGGACTCCCGGCAGCAATCCCCTTCCAGATGGCCAATCCGAACCTGACCTGGGAACAAACCGATCAGCTTAACGCCGGGGTGGAGTTGGGATTATTCCAAAGGATCAACGTGGATTTCAACGTATATAAGAATATCACAAAGAATCTCCTGGTGTACCGCGATCTTCCTCCTTCAGGCGGATTCAGGAAACAATGGCAGAACATAGGCAATTCTGAAAATAATGGTGTGGAGTTGAGTATTTCTACGACCAACATAAAATCTCCCGATTTTACATGGACAACTGACTTCACTATCGGGTTCAATAAAAACAGACTTTCCGGTTTCGGAAGTGATACAATACAGAATGCCAATGCATATGGGATTGTACAGATTTATCACAATGGAGGTACACTCTATTCGTGGTATGCAAAAGAATATTATGGTATAGATCCTGCAAACGGTTCAATGCTATGGGTTGGGTCCGATGGCAATCCGACTCATGATTACCAGGCTGCGAGAAAAATTGAATACGGCTCGCCAATGCCCAAATACCAGGGAGGGTTCGCAACAGAATTCAGGTACAAAAACCTTTCACTTCGAGCCAATTTCTCCTTTGTGTCAGGTAATAAGATTTATAACTATTTCAGAAGATATGTTGATCATGACCTCCAGGACGTAGGGTTTAATGTCATGATGCCAAGGAGTGACTGGAAGATCTGGCAGAAACCGGGGGACATCGCTAACCACCCGCTTCCGCAAAATGCCGTTAATTCTTATGATCCATCAACAAGGTTTATTGAAGACGGGAGCTATGTCAAGATAAGGAATATCACATTAAGCTATGAGCTTCCTTCGGCAGTGGTAACCAAACTGAAACTTTCGGGGCTGACAATTTCTCTTGGAGCCGACAACCTGTATACATTTACCAACTTTTGGGGACAGGATCCGGAAGTATCGATTAATCCTAACAATGGATTGCCAGGGTATGCTGAATTCAAATACCCTAACAACAGGCAGTATGTATGCACTATAAACGTCCGATTCTGATAACCATTAATTCTCATAAAATGAAAAATATATTTCTTTATATCATATTTCTTACGGTTCTGACGGTTTTTGCATCCTGCGATCTGAATATTATACCAACCGATGCTCTTACCGGGACACAGATTAAGAATACCTCCGACGGACTTGTAAGCCTGGTAAATGGAGGATATGCGCAATTCAAAGACATCCCCGACGGGGAAAGTTCTAATAACTGGTACCTCCGTCAGTATTACCAGCTGAGCGATTTCGCCAGCGACGACATTGTGTGCGGTTACAAAACGGAAGATGATCTGATTAACAGCTTCAGATACAATGACCGTGCAGCCGAAAAATCAAATATAAACAGTTTCTGGGAGGTATCTTATAAGATCATCTACGGTTCAAATATTGCCATTCAGATGGCAGATGAAAAAGGTAGTGACCCGGTTACCGACTATCTGAAAGGAGAATGTTACTTTTTAAGGGCATTTGCAACTCAAAACCTGGTCCGCCTTTTTGCAAGACCTTATTCTGTAGCAGATAGTACACTGCCTGGTATCATTCTTCGCGAATCTTCATCCGACAATGCGCCTAAAGCTCGTGCTTCTCTTGGTAAAACCTACGATTATATTATTTCAAGCCTTAAGAAAGCAGCGTCACTGATGACTGAGGAACCTCCCGACGCACGTAATAACAATGGATTTGCTTCGAAATACAGTGCATGGGCTCTGCTCTCAAGGGTATGCCTTTACACTGACGATTACCAGAGTTCAATCGCCTACGCTGATTCTGTTATAAACTCGGGGGTATATTCACTTGAAACTGTGGAAACCTATCCCGACTATTTTGCTAATGCTCAAACCGCTTTCGAGACAATCTGGTGTATTCCCTTTTTAACTGTAGATGACAAGAAGGAAGCTGCTGTAGCATCAATGATTTTTAACGGTGCAAACTGCTGGGGAGAAGAAGGAGCCTCCCCTTCAATCCTTAAGGTCATGGGCTTCGGAACATCCATGATGAATATTGATGTCCGTTGGAAATATATTGAAACTTCAAATCCGGGATTAAAGAACGGAGTCAATATATATTATATCAGTAAGTTTTCAGGACAGGATGGCTCGCCAACATTGAGTTCTCCTGTTATGCTGAGGTTGTCGGAGGTTTACCTCAACAGGGCTGAAGCATATGCTAAAACAGGAGATGTCAATTCGGCGCTGGATGACCTTAACGAGATACGCAGTAACAGAATGATTGTTCCAGACGGAGGTAACCTTGATGACTATCTGTATAATGCAGATAGGGATGGTATTACATCAGACAATATTCTGGATGCAGTCCTGAAGGAAAGAAGGATTGAACTTGCATTCGAGGGGCACAGGATATTTGATATCCTTAGGAACGGACAGGATCTTGTACGTAATTACTGGGGCTACCATCTTGATACTTATAATGGGATCCCGACTGCAAGCGAACCTGGAATGAATGCTTCAGGTGTATTGATCCATGCCAGTGATCCTTCCACAGTTTACCCTATACCATCAAGTGAGATAAGTACCAATAAGTTCTGTGTTCCCAACAATTAATATTAATGGACAGACAATTATGAAAAAGATTAAGATATCAATATATGCAGCAATACTGATGGTAATCGTATCAGTGTCATGCAAAAAGGAAGGAAGTTATACCCTTACTGAGACTCCTCCGCTCGATTTTAAGTCATATTATAACGGACTAACGGTAACATTTGCAAATCAGACCAAAGATGCAACCGGGATAACCTGGGATTTTGGTGACAAAACGTCAACAGTGACCGGAGATTCAGTTGAGCATGTTTATTCTTCCACAGGTAATTACCTTATTTCGATGACAGGCACTGTTGAAGGACAACCATGGACAATGCATACCGTTCTGAGAGTTGACAAACCTTCTGTAGTAAAACTTGATGATAATTCCTTTGCCGACTGGGCAGGTGTTACCTATCCTGATTTTCAGCTTCAGGGCACTGATCATGTTATAAGAGGCAAAGTTGACTATGATGCCAACTATGTTTATATTTTCCTGGAATACGGTACTGCCGGAACTGACGGTCTTGCAACACTCGATGGTGCAATTATGGACCTGTACATGGATACTGATAATTCATTGTCAACGGGGTTTTCATCATCCCTGGGAGCCGACCTGCTGTATGAAGGAAATATTCCGACAGGCTGGTTTGATTTTTTCACTTTTTTGGGGACTGACCAGTCTCAATGGTCATGGGATGGTCCGAAGTCAATCAGCAATGCAATTGTAATGGGCTATGCCGAAGAGGTTACTGATACTGTAAGGATGGAGTTTGGACTGTCGCGCGACGCTCTGAAGATCAATAAGGACGTTTTTGCGTTTCAACTGGTACTGAACTATTCCGACTGGTCAGCGGAAGCAGGTTCTCTTTCGAAAGACAATGATACCAGGATTGAAGTGCGCATGGACAAGCAGGACAAATAGCAATTCAAAATAAAAAGCCGTCCTTAGTGTAGTCAAAGGGCGGCTTCTTGTTGTTCTTGGGGAAGTATCTTTGGGATTTTTAGAATATATAACTGATACCGAATTTGCCTTCTGAAAATGCATTTCCTCCGCCGACTTCAAGGTTCAGTCCAAAACGATCATTTATATAATATCTGCCTCCTATCTGAGCACCCAGACCAAGACCCGAAGAACCGGTTCCGGGATAATCTGAAGGAGTAGTCCAGAAGTAGTACCCAAGGTTTAATCCTGCATAGAAATCCCAATTGCTCGGAATTTCCAGAATTCTGTTAAAGTGATAGTTCACATTTCCCGATAAACCGGTAATTGAACTATTGTATTTTGATCCGGTATAGTTTTGATTATAGGATCTGAAGGACCCTTCAATGCCAAAGGAAACGTCTCTGTGAATTCCAAAATCCAATCCGGCATACACTGGAATGCCCCACCCTGATAATCCGATACCTGCGTTTAGCTGGTTTCTCTTTACATGCGGATTTTGAGAATTGGCTGCCAAGAGAGTTAAAAATGATAATAAGACAATTGTAAATAGTTTTTTCATTTTTGTTAGTTTAGATAAAAAAATTGTGAGTGAATATTTTTCACAAAGGTGGGAAAACTGTTTTGGGCAATGTTATATAACTTTTAAAATAAGTTACATCATTCGAGGCGTATTTCATCTCCATGCCTGAAGGTCGCCGTCAACTATTATACAATTGAATCACTGTCATCATTCTTTGATGAGAATGGAATATTTGTATAAAGCCTAATTACCCTGGTGAGCAAAGTTGTGAGGGGAATGAGTTCAGCTTTATTAGCATTAATCCTTCATTCAGTTACAATCAGGAGCTGTTAATATTTAAAGTTCACATGTTAATCAAAATGATATTATATAGCATCTTTTTATTCAATAATTCTCCGTAATTCTGATGGGTTATTCCACTGATTGGATGAATAAGCAAATATCATCTGCGATATACTGAAATTCAGTGAGCATGGCTTGAAATTATTAACTGAAACCGGACTTATGAAAACGTTGAAGATCATGTTTTTGCTTCTATCTGGAATGGTGTTTTTTCCAGCTGTAGTTTTGGCGCAATCAGCTTTGCAGCAGCTGGAAGACGCTACAAATACACGTGTGTCGGTACCGGAAGTATCAGCACCTGTACGTGTAGGTTCAGCTTCTGGTGCAGCCTCAGCTGCAAAATCAGTTTTGGGCTCTTCAGCTCCAAGTATGTCAAATGTGGTTGCAGGCGCATTGATGCAGGGCCTGTTAAATAATCTCCTGAGTCCCACACCTAAAAAGAGTCAGGCAGATATTGAAGCAGAGAACGCAGAGGCGGAAAGAGTTGCTAAGGAGGCTGAATTGAAAAGGCAGGAGGAAGAAGCTCAGCAACAGGCGCAATACGAAAATTTAATCAATTCTTCCAAGACACTTTCGGGTTCCGGATCCCTTGATTTCAAATCACTGGACGGTGATATGGAATCTATGAGGAAAGGGGCGAGCGATCCGTTTGACCAGGGCTCATCGGGAAATTCCATCAAGACAGTTCCCAGGGGGAATGATTTTTTCGGAGTTCCTCTTTCTGAACCTGACTTTGAGACAGTCGTTGAACCTGAAACCAATCCGGTTGTAAGGGATGAAGAAAAAGCAGTGGACCTTTCAAAGGAATATCTCGAGAAAGAGAAACTTGAAGCAGAGAATCTGAAAAAGGAGAAGCTCGAGAAGAAAAATCTGGATAATGAGAAACTTGTTGTGGGCATAATTGGAGGAGCTATGACTGATCAGGCAGCAAAGGGAGACCCAATTGTTGAAAAGCCTGACTGCAATGCACTATCCGAAAAACTGAACCGATACAGGTCAGATATGACAAGATTTCAGGAATGGAATACCGGAACCCTATCCGAACTGAAAAAATGGGAGGATCAAAACAATGATGCCTTCTGGAACGCGGTTACAGATGGGGCAAGTGCTGCATTTGGTGTCTTTGTGGATTATTTAAAAGAGACGAGGTCGAGTGCCTCTGAAATAAAGAAGATCCTTGAACAAAATGAAGCGAAGTATATAAGTGATGGGCTTTTTTCATCGGATCAGATAATCCGGTATAAAAAATTACTGGATCAAAGAATTACATTATGCAATATCACCGATTTGGCAAAAGAATCAATGAAACCATGGGATTATGTGAACTTATCAAGGAATCTTTTACAGGGAACGACTGAAAGACTTGCAACATCAGACGGTGATTGTATGGAGATTGTAAATGTACTTAAAAAACAAGGATATTTAAGCGATACCCCCTGGGTTGATGCCGGGCAGTTTTTGGCTGGCGAGGCAATTAATAAATTCCTGAAAGACCCGGGTGCAGTGATAAAGCCGAATTCATTAATTAAAGGTTCCCTTAAGCTCCCTTATGTGACTGTAGCGCAGCTGGCAGTTGATGAGGCATATAATGTGACAGATATGCTGACGAGTTTTAAAAACATTTGTACATTAAGAGATGCCGATGGAAAAGCTTCAGAAGCTGTAAAAAAAATTCAGAACGATATGGACAATATTAAAATTCAGCTAAAGGGTTGCCCATCGCAAAATTAATCCCTCCTCACTGTTAAAACCCGGCTTTTGCCAAAAAAATAATTAATAGTACAAATCCAAAAAAATATTCCTATGAAGAAGTCGACACTTAGTCTTGTTTGTGGTTTGGTTATTTTATTCACTTTGATTTCCGGTAAGGCATTTGCACAAAATGCTTACACAAAGTTATGTCTTGAAGCAATTAATTATGAAAAGGCAGGGCAACTTGATGAAGCTGTCAATAAATACACTGAAGCGATAAATATGAAGCCTGATGAATGGACCGGGTATAACTATCGTGCAAAAGTTAATTTGCAGAGAGGAAGATACGATGATGCTATTACAGATATCTCAAGGGCAATTTCTCTTTCACCACAAACTCTTTCCACCTATGCTGTAAGGGCAAATTGTTATGAGGCTAAAGGTATGTATGACAAGGCAATAGTTGATTATGGAGTGGCATTATCCAAATCCGGGAATAACGACAAAAATATTTATTTGACATATTATCAGAGAGGACGTACATATTTTAAAAATAAGCAATATCAGGAGGCAGTCAATGATTTTACCCAGGCCCTTACCCTGTCGCAAAAATTGAAGAAACCATCCGGAGACATTTATACTCTAAGGGCACAGTCATATCTTGAACTTAACAGGTACCCGGAAGCTATCTCAGATTTTGATTCTTATTTATCTTCCAATCCCGATGATATTAAAGCTCTTCTTCTTCAGGGAAGAGCATTTCTGAAAAATAATGAAACGGAGCAGGCTAAATCAAACGCGAATAAACTCATCAGGTTAGATCCTTCAAAAGAGATCTGTTTTTCCGGTAATCGAATGCTTGATATCTATAATCTTGAATCAAGACGAGAAAAATCAAAACAGTTAACAAAAGATGCCGGGTTATTGATATCCGACCTATCTTCAAGTCCTTCCAAAGCACTTGCCAACATGAAATTATCAGATGCCTTTAAAAGTCTTGATTCAGCATGGTTGTATTCTCCCGGCCTGACAGCGGAAGACCGGAATTTAAGAGACAGCATAATTGAAAAGTTCTTTGTTGTATACCCACTGATGAAGACCAAACCGGAAATTTCAGAACAGGTAAGAAGATATGTTGTACAGGCTACAAGTGCAACTCAGGAGAGAAAATATGATGAGGCAATAAATTTATGGACAACAGCTTTGAATATATCACCATATTTGCCAATTGCCTACTATAACCGTGCCTTGCTGTATGAGATAAAGGGACTCTTCAGATATAGCATTTCTGATATGGGCAAATATGTTAAACTTATGCCCGATGCATCTGATGCACGAAGTGCAAAGGATAAAATTTATGAATTGGAAGCGAAAGTAAAAGACACTCCTGAAACTGTACAAGCCTCCAGCCCGGAAGCCATTAATCAGATACAATCGGCAAGCTATTCTCCCGGTAATTTTACTTTCGCAATTGCAGTGGGAGGGAGTTTCGGATTTCAAATGGGAAAAAACCCGGGATTGGCTGATCTGTGGACAAATTTAACCAGCGGAGCAACCTCCGATTTTAAATATACCGATAAAATGCCGTTTCTTTATTCAGGCGATTTGGAACTGATTGTCAGGCCAGTCAAAAGATTCGGTATAGGAGGATTTGGGAAATATGCAGGAGGCATCGGTGCCAGAACAAAAGTTTCCGAAGTTAAATATATGATGGATATGGGATCTTTACAGTATGGAGGTCTGATACGTTATTATATGTTACTGAATAACATGGGAAACAGACCTGATCTGTATGTCCAGTATGGGTATGGCAGGAGCAGTCTGGGTGGTTATTACGGTGTTGCAACAATGGATGGGTTAGTTTATAATTATTCATATATGAAAAGCTTTAAAGGTTCAGCTCCTCTTCATAGTGCTGGTTTAGGAATGGGAGGGAAGATCAGTAAACACGGATACCTGACTATTTCTCTGGATTATTTATATTCAAAACTTACGGATATCACATACGAAGTAACAACTAATAAGGCCTCAACAGCAGATGAAGGGACAAAAGGGACTTATAAAGACGTTAATGCAACTTATAATGGTTTTGCATTCAAATTTCTGGTAGGATTTTGTTTTTAGTCTGCAATTTTCATGGTTGTAAATTTTGTCCCTTAGGGGTACAAAACGCGAAAAGTGTCAGTTAAAGTCGATTTTTGGTATTCAATATGTTCTGACCTAAGATGTCCAAAAGCTACTGTATTAGCCGCTTATCTCATACTTCAATGAACTTAATCAGCATTTGTCGTTTTTCGTACCATAATCTGAGAAGAAGAGATTGGAAAGCTGAAAAAACGGTGACAGGGTTTAGCATCTAAATGCAATATTAACTGCTCTCAGACAGAAGATTTCAGCCTTTAGCAGATCGCATTTTCATGTTTGTTTACCAACTGGGAGCAGGATTACTCTTTTGGTGATATTACGTTCTACAGCTTAATAATAATAACCGTGTCTCATATTAAACCTTAGGTATGTATCTCAAACTTCTTGTCTATGAGAGAGGACATTTCATTTTATGCGATAGAATCAATTTCAATCCTCCAAATTCTGCCAAGCTTTTAAAGAGATTTTCTTAGAATAACCTACTTTTATAGGATTTGATTTTCCTGTCTCTGTAAAATATAGATGAAAATCCTGTATTTTTGCAGCATGAGTAAAGTGAGTAAAACGACCGGGCTATTTTTTGCTGTTAGCTATTTTTTTTAAGCTTAAGCACTGCAAATTATGGTTAGTTACTTACTTCACCCCTTCAATATGCCAAATCCGAAAATTCTGATTCTTATTTCTCAACTGAGAAACCCGATCTTTTATTCTTATTTCGTAATGATGAGAGGCAAATTAATTCAGTTAAAAATCTGCCTGAACCAAGTTTAAAAAATCATTTTAACTTTTCCTATTACAACAGTTTTTCTTCTGGAATAAGAATATCAAATATCAATTCAGGATATTTTTCATATTCGATTACTGTTGATAGAAGTCTGACTAATAGTGATATAATATTTCCAGCCCATTATTTTTGGTAATCCCTCCAGTAATTATTAAGGATCAACTTGTTAATAAGAGATCAAACAACACCAGTGGTTACAGCAAAAACAATTAAGGAAAGATGATCTTTTGATCTAATCTAAAAATCTTTAAATCCATAGAACCTGTAAGTTTTTGCGAAAAGATCATGATTGATTTATTTGATATTTGATATTTGGCAGGGAAGGGGATAAGATTTTTAAAAATAGTATTACTTAACACCTGCTTTAATGGTTAGCTAACACACTTCACCAGATCGCTTCTGATCAATTCTGGGGAAGTTAATATAGATTTTAAAAGGAAAGGTTGTATCTATATGATCTATCCGTGGCGAATTTTAAAACCGCGCAAAAATGATAATAATATCTATCACCTGTGCAGATATTTACACAGGTGATAAAATCCATCCTTCTATGACTACTTCAAAATCTGGTAACATTTCAACAAACATATAATTCAAAACAAAATGGATTTAACTCCGGCATTGGGTGGTCAGCTTATTTCAGTTATTTATTATAATGGTCACTGGTTTTTCATCAAAAGGAAAGCACATAATTCATTCTTTAATTTTAGCAGACAAACAGTTAACTTTGCTAAATCATTGGAAAATTAACCACTAAAAGAAACAACATTTAAATATAGATATGAAAAGGAGTATTTATAGTGTTATTACAGGAACGGGAAGTTACATTCCGTCAGAATGTATAAAAAATGAGGATTTTCTTATAAATGAATTCTATGATGATGACGGGGAAAAGCTTCCGAAAGAAAATAGGGAAATAATTGATAAGTTTTTTGAAATTACGACTATTTCAGAAAGAAGATATGTAACAGACGATTTACTAACATCTGATATTGCCAGTTATGCTGCTATTGAAGCTATCAAGTCAGCAGGCATTGATAAGGAAGAATTAGATTATATAATTGTTGCACATAATTTTGGCGATGTAAAGAAAGATATAAGGCGAATGGATGCCGTACCTTGTTTAGCCGCCAGGGCAAAGCATAAATTAGGAATAAAGAACCCTGATACCATAGCTTATGATTTGCTCTTTGGATGTCCGGGTTGGCTGCAAGCTGCTATTCAGGCTGATTATTTAATAAAATCAGGGGATGCCAGAAGGGTACTGGTTATCGGAGCTGATACACTTTCAAGAGTTTCCGATCCGCATGACAGAGACAGTATGTTGTATACCGATGGTGCCGGAGCTGCCATCCTGGAAGGTCAACAGAGTGAATATCCCATTGGGATACTTGCACATAGAACACGATCAGATACCTTATTAAATTCCAGAATGTTATATATGGGTAAATCATACAATCCTGATATTGAAAACAAGAATGACATTTTTTTAAAAATGCATGGGCGGAAGCTTTATCAATATGCAATTGAAAAGGTACCTCAAACAATAAAAGAATGTCTCGAAAAAAGTAATATTCACCTCAGGGAAATAAAAAAGGCACTAATCCATCAAGCTAATGGGAAAATGGATGCAGCGATATTAAAAAGACTTTTTAATCTCTATGATTTAGTTGATGTGCCGGAAAACATAATGCCAATGACGATTTCATGGTTGGGCAACTCATCCGTAGCTACCATACCGACTTTATTGGATCTTATATTAAAAGATCAGCTGAAACCGCACAAAAG
>WSSedB1CaDRAFT_10000175_pt1 | contig 31050 bp, 20 predicted proteins | sample WetSurSB1Cattail_FD_9460 | JGI IMG/M metagenome (IMG submission 9460)
GCAATGCCCCGGCAGGAAGTATCTCCTATTCGAATTACGCCAACCAGAATAACCTGAAAGTCGATCCACTGTTTGTATCATCAGGCGATTATCATTTACAGAGTTCATCGCCAGCCATAGGAAAGGGTTTAAATGTTGGTCTGACAACTGATTACAATGGGAGTGCCTGGAAAAATCCTCCCAGCATAGGAGCTTATGAAAGCGGTTCGGCTGCAGTAGCTCCTGCAGTACCTGTTTATCAGAGTTCCAGTGTTGCCAGCGCAACACCATCACTTCTGGAAATGACCTACAACACAACTCTTGCAGATATTGTTCCAGCTACCTCAGCTTTTACAGTTCTTGTCAATTCTGCAGCAAGGGCAGTCAGCAGTGTCACAATTTCAGGGATGAAGGTCCAATTGACTCTTGCAAGTCCTATTGTTACCGGGGATGTTGTTAAATTATCATATACCATACCTTCAGCTAATCCAATACAGACATCAGCAGGAGGACAGGCTGCCAGTATCAGTGCCCAGACAGTAACAAATAGTGTAAGTGCTGTAATTCCGGTTTATGCCAGTGCAGCTGTTGCCAATGCAACACCATCACTTCTCGAAATGACATACAATACAACTCTCGCGTCTATAGTACCTGCTCCTTCAGCATTTGCAGTTCTAGTAAATTCCATAGCCTCAACAGTCAGTTCTGTTGCAATTTCAGGAACGAAAGTCCAGTTAACACTCTCAGCTGCAATAAAATATGGAGATATTGTTACTGTTTCCTATACCAAGCCGGCAGCTAATCCATTGCAAACATCTACAGGTGGAACAGCTGCAAGTATTTCCGGGAAATCAGTAGTTAATAATTTAAGCAGCCCGACTAAAGATGCAACTCCAGTTACAGTGACAATGACTCTTTCTCCTAATCATGTCCACCGGGTTGTAAATGTGCTATTAGCATACTCCAGCTCGCTGGCTACACAGGCTGCTACAATAACTCCTGAGATTCTGAGAATATCAGACCTTTCCGGAAAACTTTTTATTGAGAAATTTTTAGTAACAGGAGCCACTAGCATCAAGATCCCATTAAATCTGCGATCTGGTATCTACAATGTCCTGACATTAGGGAATGGTATTGTGTTATCTTCACGAAAAATGGTAGTTTATTAATTTATTGCATTCCATTACCGGAAATAGCTGGCATAAAAAAATCAATTCATAACTTAAATATTAAAGCCGGTTTCCAGATGATATACTTCAGGAAGCCGGCTTTACAATTTGAGATATAAGCCAACCGTTTCTCTTTAAAACTATTCAGAGATTCATTCCTTTTTATGTAATATATGTTGAAATATTGATTGGCCTGCAGCTTTAATAAAGTCTGAATTTTGAGAAATAATTTTTGAAACACCAAACTGAAGAATAGCACCGAAAAGTTTTCTTAAAGCGCTGCCTGATTTCCCAACAAAGAGTTTTCTTAAAAGTAAACCACCGGCAGCGCCCAATGCTGTGCCTGAAAAGTTTTCTATCATAAATGATGATGAAAAAGCTTCCTTCAAAGTATTCCTGAAAATATTAATAGGTCTTAAGTTCTCGTAGGTAATGAAGAACTGCTCCTTTAATAATTGTCCTTTAATGCCGTGCTCAACTTCCAATAACTGAATAGCATTTTTAAGCCCGGCAACGGAGGTTATATTTTGCATATAATATTATTTAAGCATATGTTTTATAAAATAATTGCCAACAAGCTTTTTAATCCATTTACTAAGGAAAAAATGAATAATAATAGCAGCAAGAATATAGAATGCGGCAACTACAAAAAAACCATAATATGATTTCCCAAGCACTTCGCCTAACCAAAAAGCTAATCCGAGATTCAGAAAAAGAAGGAAAGAAATAGTAAGCAAAATCACAATAGAAATTGGTATCAAAGAAGATACTATTTCAGTTGTTTTATCAAGGGTTTTAAGCTTGACCAATTCTAAACTTGTCTTGCCATAATCTGTGGCTTTTTCAAGCAACAATTCCAGCAGCCTGGCGTGATCATCCATATCTTGAGTATTTAAAAAACTAAACCACTAAGACATAATCTATTAAAGTCAGCAGATAATACTTTGTCAGGCTGTGGCTGTTTTCGCCTCTTTTTTACCACCATTGCCTCCCGATTTTGATTTTTCCGAAAAATCAGCAATGTCATTCTTTACCTCATCAGCTTTTACCGTAACGCTATCAAGAAATTCATCAAATTTTTCCTTAAGATCTTCAATAAGATCTTCTCCTTTTTTTGAGATGCGCTTTCTTGTGTTCCAGCCTTTATCCGGCGCAAACAAAATACCTAATGTTGCACCAATAGCAACTCCGGCTAAAACTCCTAATAGAACTTTCCCTGTACTCATAATTCAATTCTTTAATTATTACTTTACTAAGAATATATTTAATAACTACCCTTTCAGATATAAAGTTAAACTAATCTCCAATAAATTAGAAATCAGCCAACAGATATTTCAATACTTCCTCTGATAAGATTAACAAATTCATGCATTAAATTGTTTCGGGTATCGCACATATATTCTTTTGATTGAAGTACTGAATATTCTCATTACCTTTTTTGATATGACCCAAAGTTGAGCAGCTTTAACTCCTAGTAATTTTTAACTGTCCCTTTTTTATTCTTTCCGATCATAAAATCAGATGTATTATGAAAAGTAATTGAAGGAAAATTTTCCTTTGCCAGTTTTAGCATCCATTCGCTCTCAGCAAAAAAGACAGGGTTATGTTCCTTATCGTATGCTATTGCTCCTGATTTTCTTTTCAGAAATTCATCAAGCTCTTTTTTATTCTTAGTAGTGATCCAACAGGCTTTTATAAAAGGAAGATGCGAAAAGTTGCATTTAGCTCCATACTCATGCTCGAGTCTGAATTTAATTACCTCATACTGAAGCTCTCCAACTGTTCCTATTATTTTTCTATTTCCCGGTTGTTGCATAAATAGCTGGGCCACACCTTCGTCTGTCATCTGTCTGACACCTTTGTCGAGTTGTTTGGTTTTCATCGGATCGAGGTTATTTACCTCACGTAGTATCTCCGGTGAAAAACTGGGTACTCCTCTGAAATGCAATGACTCACCTTCAGTAAGAGTATCACCAATCTTAAAATTACCGCTGTCATAAAGACCAACGACATCTCCCGGATAAGCCTCGTCAACAATACTCTTACTATTTGCCATAAAACTTGTCGGCGAAGAAAAACGTATCTTTTTCTCCGATCGTGTATGAAAATAAAACTTGTTCCTTTCAAATTTACCTGAACTGATCCTCATAAAAGCTATTCTGTCGTGATGCTTTGGGTCGAGATTAGCATGTATTTTAAATATAAACCCGGTCATTTGTTCCTCATCGGGTTCGACAGCACGTTCCGATGCCTGAATGGTACCAGGACAAGGAGCTATTTCAAGAAATGTTTCAAGTAATTCGAGTACGCCAAAATTATTCAAGGCACTTCCAAAAAACAATGGAGCCAGATATCCCTCGCTATAAAGCGCCATATTAAATGATTCGAACATATCATTTACAAAGTCAATCTCTTCCCATAACTTGTTTATACTTTCAATCCCCACATAATCTCTCAGTCTGGGGTCTTTAATATCTTTTGTACTGATAAGACTCTCGGAGATACTGGTTTTCTCGGGCGCGAAGATCTGAACCTCCTTCTTATGTAGGTTATAAACACCCTTAAATTGTTTCCCATTACCAATTGGCCATGTATATGGGCATATGGCAATTTTCAGCTCTTTTTCCAGCTCATCAAGTAAATCAAAAGGATTTATTCCTTCCCGGTCCATTTTATTCACAAAGATCATTACCGGGGTGTTTCTCATCCTGCAAACTTCCATAAGCTTACGGGTTTGTTCCTCTACTCCTTTTACACTGTCAACCACAAGTATAACACTATCTACTGCCGAAAGCGTACGATATGTATCCTCGGCAAAATCTTTATGACCCGGAGTGTCTAATATATTAACCCTGATATTATTATAATCGAATGCCATAACAGATGTAGATACCGAGATACCTCTCTGCTTTTCAATCTCCATGAAATCGGAAGTGGTAGTTTTCCTGATTTTATTACTTCTGACAGCCCCGGCAGTTTGAATGGCACCACCGAACAACAGCAGTTTTTCAGTCAGTGTTGTTTTTCCGGCATCAGGGTGACTGATAATCGCAAAAGTTCTCCTTCTTTTAATTTCGTTCTTTATATCCATAAATAAATTTACTGATGCTTTTCAGTTGTCCGTATATCAAACTGTAACTATTCGGGATTTTTTCACATGATAGCGCAAAAGTAGTAAAAAACGAGAATATGTGAAAATCCTTTAATGTACGGAGGAAAACTAAATGATAAAATTTCCCCGGTTAAAGGTTAAATATTGCTGATATAAATGATGAAATTTCGCTGTTCTTATGAAGAAGGGCAACTTATAAGCTTATTTAATAACGGATACTAAGAGTCTTTAAGCTTTAGAAAATCGCCATCAATTATCATAACCTTAACCCCATCTTTTGTATACGATCTATGTGAACTTAATCCATCTGAAACAACATAAGTCGAGCCCTTTTTCAATCTGAATTCCTGTCCATCCTGCAATTCTGAGACAAATTCGCCTTCAATACAATAAACAATATGACCTTTCTGACACCAATGGTCCGCCATATAGCCATTTGAATATTCAACAATCCTAATTCTTAATCCTGGAAACTGAACGGTCTGCCAGTATGCTCTGCCTGTTTCTCCCTGATATTCAACCTTTGGGATACTTCCCCAGTCGATAGTCTGGAATGGTATATTTTTATTCATGTGTTATTAATTAATGATCAAATTTATATCAGCCTTCTTCTACTTTTCTCAAACCTGATCGATTAATCACCGTCAGATAGATATTTTATTTTAGTAAGGCAATTACAATTATAACAATAACAAATGCCGCAATCGCGAAATATGATTTTGGACTGGCTAAGTTAAGAGTCCAACCCAGTGCCGGATGAAATTTTGGCACCAGTAAACGCGGATCCTTCCTGTTAAAATAAAACGGACCCTTCCAGTTTCCAGGATCTTTACTCATTGTGTCAAGAAACTGTCTGTCAGGTTTTGATTTCATATTAACTTTTAATTTTTAAAATATTTGCAACCAGCTTTTTGAATATTGTTAAGCGAATTTGTCAAAGAGAATCTTTTTGTCCCTACTCCTCTTTTCCCATTCTATCAATCTGCCTCAATTCCCGGTTTTTTGGTTTACCAGACCGGATGGTGGTTCATTACCAGGCTCAGATCCCCATTTATAATCAGGTCTTGATCCCATTTCAAGGAATAAAACACCACCATTTTTTATATCATCCCAGCTGAACCATGGTTTATCCCATTGCTTTCCATTAAGTGTAGCATTCTGAATAAATTTGTTCTGACGGTTGCTTCCTTTTGCAATTATTCTGAAAGTCTTATTGTTCTGCAATTTAACCGAGACATCAGTAAAAAGTGGGCTGCAGATATTAAACACAGGTATTCCCGGAGTTACAGGATAAAATCCCAAACTTGAAAAAACCACAAATGCAGAAAGTCCTCCTCCATCCTCATCACCAGGAATACCAAAAGGTGAATTGGTAAACCAAGTATCGAGTAACATCCTTACACGCTGCTGTGTCTTCCATGGAGCGCCTGCATAATTATACAAATAAGGTATGTGTAAGCTGGGTTCATTTCCCATTACGTACTGCCCTACCTGACCTGTGGCATCAGGCATCTGTTGCAGATAATCGGGTTTCCATTTCCCCAGAGGTTCAATAAATAGCTGATCGAGTCGCTTTACAAATTTTTCTCTGCCGCCAAGCAGTCCGATCAACCCCGATATATCGTGTTGTACATCCCAGAGATATGTCCATCCGTTGTTTTCGTCGTAATAATCGCGGTTGCCTAATCCTCCTGAGAATTTCGGATCAAAATCCTTCACCCAGTTTCCATCAGCGGTACGCGGAGCAAAAAAACCTGTTTCGGGATTAAAAAGGTTTCTGAAGTTTTGTGACCGTTTAAGGAAATACTCATAATCATCTTTCTTATCAAGCGCCAAGGCAAGCTGTGCCAGACACCAGTCATCATAACTGTTCCCCAGAGTAACTGCTACAGCCTGCCGTTTTTCAAATGGGTGGACAAGTGCAACTGTCTCCTTTTCACCCGGGTTCAATGCCGGATAATAACCTTTTTGCAGATAAAAAGTATCAAGCGAACACATCGGTCCGTTACGCCAAGGCAGGAAAGTAGCTTCCATAGCGTTCTTTTTGAGACCTTCATAAGCTTTTTCGATATCGAAATTTCTGATACCTTTAAAATAAGCATCTGAAATTATTGCTGCGGAGTGATTTCCGTTCATACATGGATTATCACCATAAAGGATCGGGAATGAGGGCATCCAACCACTCTGTTCATACATTCTAACATAGGATTGGATCTTCAACCCTTCAATATCCGGGTTGAGCATTGCCTGCAAAGGATGCGCAGCACGATAAGTATCCCACATCCAGTCATCAACATAGAAAGTAGTATCATTATCATTATGTATCCTATTATCAAAACCACTAAAATAGCGGCCATCCTCTGAAATATCTACCATCCTTTCGTAAGTACGGTAGAGAGCTGTATAGAAAACAACTTTCTGATCAGCTGTACCTCCCTTTACTTCAATTTTTCCAAGTGCTTCATTCCATTTTCTTTTCCCATCATCTTTTACCGATTCAAAATTCCAGTCTGGGATTTCCTCCTCAAGATTTCTTTTGGCCTGTTCTGGATCAACAAACGAAACACCCATCTTTATTCCGATTTTTTCCTTTTCAGGAACTTTAAAAGTTAAAGAAACAGCCGGCTTGATTTTTTCAGTTCCACCATGATTGTCGGAATTATTACCAGAATCTCCGAATTGATCAGGTGTAAAGCTTTTTTCAGTCCTGAGATAAAAGAATATCTTAATATTATTATGGTAAACCTCAAACCCCTCAACCGTATTATTATCTACGATATTGATTGAGCCTCGGGTAGTTACTGCCAGAGCCAGGTTCTTTTGTTCAGTCTTGTTCCATGAAATCCTATAGAAAGAAGCTTTTGCAGTTACAGAAAATTCAAGGTTAATATCAGGATCTTCGAGCCACACGGAATAATAATATGGCGTACATACTTCATAATCGTGATCGTAATAGCTTTGCCACATTTCAGGATCTCCCGAGGCAACTCCACTAGTTGGCATTAATAATCCGGCTGTACCATTACGATGACCACACAGGATAAATGGAAACCCTTTGATCTTTTCTGCCTGATAATTACCTGGCATGCGATGTATCCTCATCATACTGTTAGGCAGATCCACCAGAGGAACCGTAGTTTCCAGCAGCGGGCTTATTCCCCCGATATCTGGATTTACCAGGTCTACAGGGTCCTGTGATTTTTGAATACAAGATGACGGAACCAGGTAAAATGCAGGAATAAATAACAGTTTGAGACTGAGGAATGAGTTATATTTCACTTCGTTACTTTACCCGGTTAACCTTTGTTGATTTTACATCGCGTGAGTTGGAGCCAATATAAATAATGAATTCACCTGGTTCCCAGTCATATTTCAGATCACTATTATAAAATTTAAGGTCATTAGTAGTGATTTCAAAATTTATATCTTTCTTTTCTCCCGGTTGAAGCATGACTTTCGTGAAATTTTTTAATTCTTTTACAGGACGAGAAATTGAAGCTTCCGGATCCTGAATATATAACTGAACAACTTCTTCTCCCGCCATTTTGCCTGTATTGGTAAGTGTTACAGTAGCAATAAGTGTTTCATCTCCATTAAGCCGGTTCTTGTTCAACTTTATGTCGCTATAATCAAAAGTAGTATAGCTGAGTCCATAACCAAACGGGTATAATGGATTGTTTGAAATATCAAGATATTTTGATGTAAATTTATTATTGGGATCCATTGGCCGTCCGGTATTCAGGTGATTGTAATATAGTGGAATTTGTCCAACTGATAACGGGAAGGTTGTTGTCAGTTTACCTGAGGGATTATAATCTCCAAATAGTATGCTGGCAACTGCATTTCCTGCCTCAGTACCACCGGCCCATGCTTCAAGGATTGAACTTACATTTGCATCCTCCCATGCCAGAGTCATCGGACGACCATTTATAAGAACAAGAACGACTGGTTTCCCTGTAGCAAGAAGAGCCTTAAGCAGATTCTGCTGCACTTTTTGAATACTTATATCGCTCATACTTGATGCTTCACCCGACCAGGATGAAGGTTCACCAAGGACAGCAACGATGACATCCGCTTTCTCAGCTGTTTGTATTGCTTCTTTCCGCAGCTGTTCAGAAGATATGACAGGTTCAGAAGCTTTCTTCTGACCAGGGAAAAATGGAGAATCGTTTTTTAAAAGAACAGGGTTATCAGTTAATTCGGAACCTTTGGCGTATAAAACTTTTACAGCGCTACCTCCAATATTTTTTAATCCATCCACTACAGAGGAAACTTTATCCTTCCCGCCGGCAAATGCCCAGGTACCTATCATATCATTTTTGCTGTCCCCAAGCGGACCTATTACCGCAATTGTACCTGACTTTTTAAGTGGAAGAATATGCTTATCATTTTTAAGCAATACCATTGATCGCGTAGCAATCTCCCTTGCAGCCTTCAGGTTTTCAGGGGTCATCACATCTGTTTTGGCTCTTTCAGCATTCATGTAACGATAAGGATCTGAAAATAGCCCAAGTTTATATTTAGCTTCAAGGATTCGCCTGCAGGCTATATCAATATCATTAATAGTTATCCTGCCCTCGTCAAGGGATTTCTTTAAGGTGGTGAGAAATCCTTCTCCAACCATATCCATATCAGTTCCTGCTTTCAAGGCCAGTGCAGAAACCGTTTGCAAATCACCCAACCCATGATTGATCATTTCGTTTACCGCAGTATAATCAGTCACAACAAATCCTTTGAAACCCCATTGGTTCCTCAATAAGTCAGTAAGCAGCCAGTGATTACCAGTTGATGGGACACCATCAATAACATTGAATGAAGTCATTACGCTTCCTACCCCGGCATCAACAGCCGCTTTATAAGGAGGCAGATAATAGTTATACATGCTTACCCTGCTCATATCCACTGTATTATAATCACGACCTGCCTCTGCGGCACCATATAAAGCAAAGTGCTTTACGCAGGCCATCATTGTATTATCAAGCGAAAGATCATTCCCCTGATATCCTTTAACCAGAGCTTTAGCTACCTGCGATCCAAGCCATGGATCCTCACCTGCACCTTCGGCTATTCTCCCCCAACGAGGATCGCGCGCTATATCAACCATTGGTGAGTATGTCCATGCAATTCCATTTGCCGTAGCTTCCCGGGCAGCTATCCTTGCACTTTTTTCTTCGAGCGACATATCCCACATACAGCTCATTGCCAGAGGAATTGGAAAAATTGTCTGATATCCGTGAATTACATCCATTCCAAAAAGCAACGGAATATGATGTGGTGATTCCTTTATAGCTACATCCATAGAAGCTTTCATCGAAGGCAGCGAGGCATTCAGCATACCACCAATCTTACCTGCCTGCAGTTTCTGTTGAACCTTATCATTAATGGTGCTTCCGGTCACATATTCTCCGGAAGTAGTTAAATTCAGCTGGCCAATTTTTTCATCAGTTGTCATCTTACTCATCAAATCATCGATGAATAAATTCATTTTTTCGTCCTGGGCCTGAATCTTTAAAAACGAAGCCAGAAGTAATAATATAAACGCTGTTCTTTTCATATCCATTCTGTATAAATATTTCTGAAGTAATAGAATGGTAAATTTATGAATTACCCTGTAATAATTACATATTTAATAACATCTTATCTCATTTTGAAAACCTTTTTTGGTTCACATTGTTGTAGAGAAGCAGAGTTGGAGATAAAAACGACAATGCTATTGCAATAAAAATAATATCTAATCTTCATAACTTAAATCATAAGACTATGGCAGATTTAAGAACCAACTATATGGGTCAGCAATTGAAGAATCCCATTATAATCGGTGCATGCAACATTGTTACTGATATTGAGAATCTGAAAAGAATCGAAAGGGCAGGTGCTGCCGCTGTTGTATACAAATCGATATTTGAAGAACAGGTTCAACTGGAAAATCTTGAATTATACGAACGGGAAAATGAATATTCCGAACGCAATGCTGAAATGATTAGTCTTTTCCCAGGGGCCATATCTGTTAATTCTGATATACTGGAACATCTGAGCGCTTTGAAGAAAGCAAAGGATTCGGTAACAATACCGGTTTTTGCCAGCATTAATGCAATCCTTGATGAAACATGGGTCGAATATGCAAAAAAAATTGAGGAGACAGGTGTAGACGGACTGGAGCTAAATTTCTATACAATCCCTGAAGGTGATAATAATGGCAATGACAATATTGAAAATAAACAGGTTAAAATTCTACGTGATGTCAAGGAAGCAGTCAGTATCCCTGTTTCCGTAAAACTAAGCCCTTATCATACCAATACATTGAAACACATCTCCGGCCTGGAAAATGCAGGAGCTGATGGATTTGTACTGTTCAACCGTATGTTTCAACCCGACATCGATATCTATACTGAAGAACATCAATTCCCATACACTCTCAGCAATAGTGAAGACAACAGATTGCCATTGAGATATGCAGGATTATTATTTGGCAATACCAATGCATCAATCTGTGCCAACACAGGAATAATGAATGGCTCTGATGTTATTAAAATGTTACTGGCGGGGGCGGATTGCGTTCAGGTTGTAAGTACTGTTTATTTAAACCAGATTGAGTTTATAGGTTCAATGTTAACCGAAATAGAAAAATGGATGGATTCAAGAGGATATCGTTCAATTGAAAGCTTCAGGGGCAGGATGTCGAAGAAAAATACAAATAATAAATTGCCGTACCATAGGGTACAGTATATGGATTTCATGATGACTACATCACAGATCCTGAAGAAATATAAAATAATCAATTAGATATTTCCTAAAAAAACAGGCATTTGACTAAAGAGCCACAAAGCCAGCCGGCAGTCTGTAGTAATAATCACTTAAGAATATTAACTATTGCTCAGTCGGGCAGGGATTCAAACAAGCCTCTGAGAAATGACATCGGAAAATCCAAAGTTTAATTAACTTTGATCATGTGAAAATCTCCCCATATGAAAAAGATCAGATTCCTGTTCCCTATACTTTTCATCGTACTAATTGGTTGTCGCTCCAATGTTGATTTTAATCAGGTTCTGGAAGATCTTCAGGAGAATCTTGATTTTGGAAATTTAAAGACAGTGATCCAGATCGCCGACTCCTTAAAAAAATACAAAGGCGAAAACGAGGAAGTAATCCATATTGCGGATTCGTTGAAACAGATCGCTGAAAGAATCAATCTCGATTTTTCAGTAAATGAAGCCGGGGAAATGCAACAGCTTGAAAAAATTGCTGGAAAAATATCTCCTGAAGAACTATCAGTTTGGGAAAGGAAGGGATGGCTCGAGTTCAGAATGATAGACGGAGAAAAAAAGTACTTTAACAGAGCTGCTTCGAATCTCCTCCTGATAATCAGGTATTATGAACATAAACAAGAAAGACTCCGGGCAATAGCTGATGACCCGGATATGATCTTCCGGCTGAAACATACTGAACAGGTCGAGAAATCCACTGATAATAAGAACAACATTGTGTTACCTGTAAAAATGGAAATTACTTATACACTTACTGTCCATCCCGATGTAGTACCTGATGGCGAAACGATAAGGTGCTGGTTGCCATGGCCCAAAATCAACCATCCCCGGCAGAAAGACGTAAAGCTTTTGAGCACTTCAAATCCGGTTTATAAAATTTCTCCCGACACCGCAATTCATAGCACTGTTTATATGGAAGAAAAATCGAGGAAGGGTAACCCGACAGTTTTTCAGATCTCATATGAATATACTTCAAATTCGCAGTATTTTAGAATGCCCGGAATTGATATATTACCATACAACAAAAATTCATACGATTATCTTAAATATACTTCAGAACAACTCCCTCATATCTGTTTTACCGATAACGTTAAACGACTCGCCGACAGTATTGCCGGCAATGATGATAATCCTGCTTCAATTGTAAGAAAGATCTATTTATGGTTTAAGGAAAATATATTCTGGACCGGCGCTCTTGAATATTCCATAATACCAAATATACCGGAATATGTAATTAAGAACAGCAGGGGAGATTGCGGGATGCAGACTTTTTTATTCATGTCGATGCTAAGGTACAGAGGGATCCCCGTAAGATGGCAAAGTGGATGGAAAATGACTCCTTACGACAAAAATTTACATGACTGGTGTGAAGTATATTATGAGGGGCCAGGGTGGATACCAGTCGATGTTTCCACAGATCTCCAGAATTCAGAAAACCCTCTGGTTAAGGATTTTTATCTTTCAGGGATTGACTCCTACAGACTCATCGTAAATGATGGAATTGCCGGACCTCTGCATCCTGAAAAACAATACCTTAGAAGTGAACCATACGATTTTCAACGAGGGGAAGCAGAATGGAAAGGTGGAAATCTTTACTTCGATAAATGGAATTATGAAATGAGTATTAAATACATTCAGTAAATAAATTTAGTATTTAATTTCATTATTACTATTTCCGTAATTATTAAGGCATGCAACATATCACAAAATTCTCTTTCTTATTCATGAAGATCATTCCAAATATGCAACATTAGACAGTTCATAATCGTATAATGTTATGAAAGCGATGGGCATTTGGGTTGAAGAAAATTCAATTGAACCTGGATAAGAACAAAATGAGGATTTTTTTCACTTTACTGTTTCTAATAATACTCTCATTAAATCTTAAGGGACAGGATTGTAATATTTTGTCTAAGGCGAATAGTATTGTACCCGACAGGTTATGTTCTCCCTTATCCGTCAATTGGCAGGTAAATTATACCGGGGTCAATAACGCCGGTACAAGTGTTCAGATTTTGTATGATTGGGATGATGGTTCAACAGTTACTGAGAATGCTCTTAACGTAGGACCCGGAGCATTCCAAACCATTGGAAATCACACCTATGTATCAACCGGTCAAAAATGCAATTACCGGCCTAAAGCTACTTTGGTCGTCAATGGAGTACTATGTACCTCATCTACCCAGGAGCAGATAGTAACAGTATGGGATAATGATGATCATAATGGCGGTCATTTGCATATCAATCCCACTGTTTATCCTGTTTGTTTTGGTAATAGTGCCAATGTAAGGTTTCAGGATCTGACCCAATTTAATTGTGTCCCCCCACAGGAACAGGATGTACCCAACCTCTTCACCAGATGGGTTCAATGGATTTATGGGACAGATATCACTATGACCGGACTTCCTGTAACAATTGATGGGACACTGAGAACATTCCCCTTTTCTGGACCCATTATCACTCTTCCCGGCCCTGTTACCGGGTCAGGGGTATACTCGGATATGATAAATGTTGCAAATGATAAACTGATAGGGCAGTATTTTCAGGTGACATTACGAAACTGGAATTATTGTAACCCATACGACGACCCGAATATACCTGGAACACCAGTCGACACAGTAAATGGTGATCATCCCCCTGTGGTAACCACGGCAATAATTCTGATAGTACCTGATCCTGATGCGACGATAACACCAATAGATACTCTGTGCGTTAATGGTGATCCTGTTACTTTGAAGGCACATGATTCAGGTGGAAAATGGTCGGGAGACGGGGTTAATGGCAACAGGTTCTATCCCGGTGTTGCAGGAGCCGGGAATCATTTGATAAGCTATGATATTACAGATGCCAACGGGTGCAGTGGTTCCGACAAGATAACTATAACTGTAATGCCATCACCAGTTGTAAATATCAATCATGTCGGAACACAGTATATCAATGAACCGCCAGTTGTTCTTTCCGCGACACCACCTGGTGGAAAATGGATGGGAGATGGTGTAATTGATAATAATTTTTATCCCGATTCCGCCGGCCTGGGGACACATGTAATTAACTATCAGACATTACCCGATGAATTCGGATGTCAGAGTGAAGATACAATTCATATAAAAGTTATTATGCCTGCCGAACCAATAGCTTTTTTTGAACCTGATACTACAGGGTGTACACCTCTTATCGTTCAATTCAGAAATTCCAGCTCAAACGGAGAATCGTTTTTATGGGATTTTGGAGATAAATCATTCTCATCAGAAAAGAATCCATCGCATTCATATGTTATGCCGGGAAACTATATAGTTAAACTTACTGTAACTAACATTGCCGGAACATCATCTTATAACAGGCTAATAACCGTTTATGAGTCACCAACCGCGGTTTTTAAAGTCTATCCGACTGAAGTAATTAATAATTCACAGGTGGTGGTTTTTACAGATTTTTCAATTAACAGTGTATCATGGCTATGGAATTTCGGTGACGGAACTACTTCTACAGAAGAAAATCCATGGCATAAATATGCGACCGAAGGGACATATTCGATTAGTTTGAATGTGACTTCAAAAGATGGATGTACAGATTCAACCTCTTTCAAATCTCCTGTTAATGTAGATTATAAAACCGGTGAGATCAAGTTCCCTAATGTATTCAAGTGGAACGGATCGGGACCTACGGGTGGTTACTGGGCAGATGGTGAATTAGACGATAATACATTCAGGCCATTTTTTACAAATGTTATTGAATATAAACTTCAGATATTTAACCGCTGGGGAGTATTGCTTTATGAAAGCAGTGAACTCCAGAAAGGATGGGATGGATACTTTGAAGACACAAATCTTGCGCTTCAGGGAGTTTATGTATGGAAGGCAGTAGGACGATTTGCCGACGGAAAATATTTTAATAAAGTTGGTGACGTAACATTCCTGCATTAAGTACTCAAAACAGGCAAAATGTACATTGGAATCAGGAGCCAGAACTTCACTAACCGATAACTATTTTCCCAATCTGATATATTGTAAAGGATAAAATCCAGGCTATTCCTGTTGTATAGAACACAGTGAATGCAGCCCATTTCCAGCTTCCCGATTCTCTTTTAATGGCAGCCACAACACCGACGCATGGGAAGTAAATAAGTATGAACAACATAAACGAGAATGCAATAAGTGGAGTGAAAATTATTTTACCGGTTGAGTCTTTATCTGTCTGTATCTTTTGAACTAATGATTTCTTCCCAGAATCTGTATCAGTCTGGTAAATTACACCTAACGTACTCACGACTACCTCTTTAGCTGCTAGTCCCGATAATATACTGACACTGAGATGCCAATCAAAACCGAGTGGTTTCATTACTGGTTCTATTAAATGTCCGATCATGCCCATAAACGATTTACCTTGCTTCTCACTCTTCTGTTCAAGTATAAGCTGGTTTACCGATCCCGCTTTTTTATCTGAAGGCAGTTCTGATTTTTTAACAGTCGAAATTTCAGCCGGATAATCCTTTGAGTATGTAACTGATCGCGGAAAATTACTTAAGATCCATACAATTATAGATGCCAGAAGAATAACTCCCCCTATTTTCCTGAAATACAAGCTGGTTCTAAATGATACATGTTTTAAAATACTTCTGAAAGTCGGGACCCTGTAAGGAGGTAGTTCCATAACAAAGGGAATCTCTGCCATTTTGAAAAATACCTTCTTTAAAAATAATGCGGATAATACTGCAAACAATGCACCAAGGAAATACAGCAGAAACAAAACTGAAGCCTGATTTCTGGGGAAAAAAGCACTGATAAAAAGTATATAAACCGGTAATCTTGCACTACACGACATGAATGGAGTAATAAGCATTGTGATCAGGCGGTCTCTCCGACTCTCGATGATCCTGGTTGCCATTATTGCAGGCACATTACAACCAAAACCCATAAAAAGAGGAATAAATGATTTACCATGCAATCCGATCTTGTGCATCAATTTGTCCATGATAAATACCGCTCTGGCCATATAACCTGTATCTTCCATGAATGATATAAAGAGAAAGAGTATAATAATATTGGGCAAAAAAACAATCACCCCGCCAACACCACCAATTATAGCTTCTCCTAAAAAATCACGGAGAATTCCGGGAGCGAGATTATTTGAGATCAGTTCGGAAAGTTTACTGAATCCAACTTCCATCCAATACTTCGGATATCCTCCGAGCTTAAATGTGGTAAAAAATGTCAGCCACATAAAAAAAACAAAAATTGGGATCCCCAGGTATTTATTTGTCAGGTAATTATCTATTATTACCGTATTTCTTTGTCTTTCAACTTTACTGATTTTAAGAGTCTCCCTTAACGCTCCTGAAATAAAACCATATCGCAGGTCTGTTATGACAGTCTCCACAGGATCAGAAAACAGTTTCTCGAGCCTGGAGTATTCCTTTCTTCCAATATCTATTATCTCGGAGGAATTGACACAGCGTGTAATACTTTTTGAATATTCCTTATCATTTTCGAGCAGCTCAATTGCCAGATATCTGGCAGATATGACGTTAGTGAATGCCCTGTTCTCCTCAATTTTTATCCTCGATTGGATAGCACAAATTGAATTTTCGATTTCGATTCCATAATTAATATGTATGTGTCTGACAACCGGTTCTCTGACCTCATAAACTTCGATTATCTTATCAAAGAGTTCTTTAATTCCCTTCCCCCTGGAACTGATTGTTGGTATTATCGGTACTCCCAATAAATTGCCAAGAGAAACAAAATCGAGGATATCTCCCTTTTTCTGGAGTTCATCATACATATTGAGTGCGATAACAATCTGCACACCCATATCTATTAATTGTGATGTCAGGTAAAGATTTCTCTCGAGGTTTGAGGCATCAACTATATTAACAACTATATCAGGTTTATTATCGAAAATATAGTTTCTCAGATAGATCTCCTCAGGGGAATAGCTTTTTATTGAATATGTTCCGGGAAGGTCAACAATTGAAAACGTATAACCTGATTGCTTATAAGTAGCCTCTTTGGAATCGACAGTAACACCAGCATAATTCCCAACCTTTTCCTTTGAACCAGAAGCGTAATTAAATAGTGTCGTCTTCCCTGAATTGGGGTTCCCTACCAGGGCAACCTGAATGTGCCTTGTTTTTTCAAACCAGGATCCGTTTTCATCCTCACTTATCAGAACTCCATTGGAAGATTGGAATGTTTCTGATTTCAGGCCTCTCTCAACTTCAATTAACTGGGCTTCACTGTTTCTCAGCGAAATATGGTATCCCATTATCTTGTATTCAACAGGATCCCTCAGAGGTGCTTTTTTAATTACTTCCACCTTTTGTCCGACAACAAATCCCATCTCTGAGAGTCGTTGCCTGAACTGACCTCTCCCCTTTATCTTTAAAATTAACCCCTTTTCTCCCTCACTGAGATCATATAATGTCGTCATCGAATAATGTCAATACTTTGGAATAACTGTTAAAAGAAGCAGATTGTTCATAAAGGTATGATATGCGGTAAATAATAAATATTGAAAATGTCAGACAGGTTTTTAAAGAATCTCAAACTAGCAATCTGAAACTTGTCAAAATATTTCAGTACCGCAATTTCCGACGGCAAGTGTACCTTTATGCCTACCCGCAGCTAATCTACTTTCACCTTTACTACAATTTTGCGTACAGGAGAATTTACCCCATCCTTCAAACCGGGACGATGAGCATCACCGGGGAAGAAGATGAAGAAATTTGAAGGCGTTGCCTTACAATTTACAGCATTATCAAATGTCAGAAATTCAATGTCGTTTGCCTCATCATATGGGCTGGTAATTTCCTCAGCTGTATTCAGCGGTGCAATATTTATTATCTCTTTACCACTTTCCACATATTGAATGTCAATATATTTTCTGTGTGCCTCAAATTTCGCATCAGCCTCATTTTTGCTTGTATACTCGCTTACGGTTGCAAAAAGGTTAGTGCCGTCAATATCATATCGTTTTAAATCAAGTTTTGCCAGATCACTGTTTTTCAAAAACGCAAAAGCCTTATCCCATCTCTCTTTGTTTCTAAAATAAGATATAGCAAGCTCTCTTTTGTTTATCGAAGCATCAGGTGTAACCGTCCAGCCGCCTATCCATTCTTTTTCTGCAAACCACTTCTCTACCTTTTTGCTGCTCCATGTTGAAGGATCAGTGTCGCTTTTGCCTGATGTTAAGCCAAATAAACTTATAAATACCATAATACCTACAATTAATTTTTTCATTTGGATTACAAAATTTAAATTTGAATACACTAAATGATTAATCCAACCTCTTTTCTGCCTTGAGGCATAAAAAATTAAGGCAGTGCAAATATCGTAAAGTTTTTTTAAAAGATGCTAAAGAACTTTCAAGTACTGTGGAACCCTTTATACTTCTCTGAGCTTAAACTGCTTTTTTACAATTCATCACAATAAATAAGCTTTTACTTGAATCAGATTTCTTAGTTTTGTAAGTAATTATTTGATTTAATTATCAAACCAGAAGGCCTGATATGAAAAAGTTATTATCGATCGTTATTTTCTGTCTTTGTGTCTATAATGTTTATTCACAGGCAAATGAACTCTATCAAACCGGGTTGACTGCGGAACAGAATCTGAAAGCAATAGGCAACCTGGCTCCATATTCTACCGGGGGTGTAGGATTTGATACAAGATATGAAGGGATTAAAGGAAGCCCAAGATTATTCGATACACTCATGCCTTCATTTCTTAATATAAAAGGACAAGATTACTTTATACAACTGCAGGCTAATATCGACATTGTTTCGAATTCATTGATATTCTATTATCCAAAGACAGGAAAGTTGCTTTATATAAATTCAGATCTGGTTAATGAAGTAAAAATAATTAATGCCGGGAAAGAGATGCTTTTCAGAATATCAGACAGTAAATATTTCGAAAGAGATATTAAGAACGGGAAATTCTTTCAGGTTTTAAAGGATGGAAGCTTTTATTTTATAAAACTCCCTGTAAAAAAACTAATCCCTGCCGATTACAAAGATCCCTATAGTGCCGACAGACGATATGATGAATATACAACCTATTACAAATATTATATTATGAAGCCCGATAGTATTTTTCATCAGATCCAACTGTCAAAAAAATCGCTTTTTAAAATGTTTCCCGACAAAAAAGAACTGATAAATACTATTGTTGAAGCAAAATCTTACAATAATGACGAAGAGATGGTTCTTGATTTTCTAAACAAGCTATAATATTCTGATATTAAGATTATTAAAATACCAGGACTAACAAACAAATGTGTTCTTGTAATATAGAACCAAAATGGAGAATGGGAAATCTTAATCTAACTTAGTAAGCTATGGTTTATATTTTCCATAATTTTAAAGCCAGAGTCTAAATAAATTCTGACAGAACCTTAAACAGACTTTTTTTATCAAATGGCTTTGAAATGAAACCCGAGCATCCGCATTCAATCGCTTTATCTTTATCATCGGCGTAAGCTGTCTGAGCAATTATAGGAATTTTGGTGTTTCTTTTACGTATCAGTTTTACAGCTGTATAGCCATCCATGACCGGCATTTTAATATCCATTAAAATCAGATCGATATTCTTTTCAGCAAAGCATTTTTCTACAGCTTCTTTTCCATTATAAGCGTGGAGTACTTCAGCATTTGATCCTGCAAGAAAGTATCTGATCAGCTTAAAATTGCTTTCAACATCTTCTGCAACAAGAATTACTTTTTTCACAGGGAAAATAAAATTATCAGATGCTTTCTTCTCAATGACCTGATCTTGTTCCACCCTGGCCCTCTCATATGGAATTGTAAAAAAGAATTTGGTCCCATTTCCAGGCTCTGATGATAACCAGATTTTTCCACCGAGTAATTCAACATAGGCTTTAGAAATAGATAGTCCGAGCCCTGTACCTTCATATAATCTTGATACATTGTTTTGAACCTGATAAAACCGATCGAAGATCTTTTCATGAAACTGAGGTGAGATTCCGATACCAGTATCTGATATACAGAATTCCAGAAAATCATTTTTCCGATTACATGACAGTTTAATAAAACCTTTATCTGTGAATTTTACTGCATTGCTTATCAAATTTGACAGTATCTCGATTAATTTAGTACTGTCTGTCATAACCAACGAGTCAGAGTCGGCCAATAAAGTATCACATTCCATCTTAACGTTTTTCTTAGAAGCTTTTAGCAAGAACTGAACACATAAGGAGTTTAAAGCAGAATTTATATTTAATTCACTTTTTACAATTTTAATAAGGTTAGCTTCAATATTTGAGATGTCAACAATATCGGTAATTATCGAAAGCAGATGATTGCTGCTCTGCGTTATAACCTCAATATATGAATTTCGAGTCTGCTCATCAACATCTGGTTCGCCGAGAAGAGCCGAAAATCCAACAATTGCATTCATCGGAGTTCTGATTTCATGCGATATGTTATGTAAAAATGCTGTTTTAAGTTTGTCACTTTCTTCAGCCTTTTCTTTCGCCATGATCAACTCTTCTACAATCTGTTTCCTTTCAGTGGTATCATGACCAATTCCAACAAGTCCTGTGATATTTCCATCTTTATCGTGCAAGGGAATTTTTGTGGTTAGCAACCAGCGTTTTACACCTTTTGCACTGATAAACTCTTCTTCAAGGTCATACACCGGCATGCCTGTAGTTATAATTTTTTTATCATCTGCATAACCACGTTCGCCTATTTTGCCTGGAAATAGTTCGAGATCCGTCTTACCAAGAACTTCAGCTTCATCATTACATCCGATATTCTCCACATCCGCTCTATTGGCAATTACTTTCCTGCATTCTTTATCCTGTACATAGATAGGGTCAGGCAGGTTGTCAATAAGAGTACGAAGCATCCTTCGCTCCTGCTCGATAGCTTCCTCGGATTTCTTGCGGTCCGTAATATCGCGCAAGGTGCCTATGATTTTTTCAGGGAGCCCATTAGCATCAATACTTATCTTTGCCGAGACAGAACAATAAATATAAAACTCATTAAGGTCACCAAGGGTAATTTCAAAATCACTGACACTCCCATTTTTCTCTAATTCTGACAGGATTGAAATACGCATTTCAGGATCAGTGTAAAATTCATACATTGACTTACCAATGAGATCTTTGCGATGATATAGTCCTTGAGACACTTTCTCAATAGAAGGGCTGACATCAAGAATTGTTCCATCGATTGATGTCTCATAAAAAACATCCTGGACATTTTCAAAAATGTTGCGATATTTATTTTCGCTTTCTTTCAACGCATTCTCTGCATTTTTACGATCAGTAATATCCTGAACGATACCTACCACCTTAATTTTTTCATTGTCGGGTTCCAGCACCAATTCAGCTTTTGAATAAAGCGATCTTATGGCTCCATCGTTTTCACGTCTGATTTTAAATTCTATTTCATATGGTTCATTATACTTTAGCAAACGGTCCAGAGCCTCATCAAGCATAGAACGGTATTCGGGTAATGGAATATTTTTTGCATGTTCGTATGAAATTTCGTGAGTTTCCTGTACCAGTCCATATATTCTTGATGCTTCGTCGGAACCCCACATTGTTTTTAACGATAGGTCAAGCACCCAGTTACCAATATGTGCAATAGTCTGCGCTTTTTGAAGCATCATTTCACTGTTCCTGAGCTCTTCTTCAGCGATTTCTTTCTCTCTTGCCAGCTTCGATTTCTTAATGGAATTAATAATTGCCGGTCCAAGCCGGGAAAGATTATCTTTCAATATATAATCATCAGCACCGCTTTTCATACACTCAACGGCAACCTCCTCATTTACAGACCCGGTAACCAGAATAAAAGGGATAAACGGAGCCAGTTCATTGCGAAGAAGAAGGGCTGTCATCCCGTCAAAATGTGGAAGTGAATAATCGGAAATTATCAGATCGGGTTCAAAATTTTTAATACTATCAAGATAATCTTCACGGTTATCAACAAGTATTTTTGAAAAAAAGATATTATTTCTCTCCATTTCCCAACTGATCAGCTCCGCATCTGTTTTAACATCTTCCACAAATAATATCTTCAGCTTTACCGCCATATTATGTATAGTTTATTCGTTCTTAATATGATTCAACAGCAATTTGTTACCTCACCTGTCATCTTTTCGACCTATCAGTTGATCCTCTTTTCAGCTTATAGAATCATTCTGCTTCCTATTTAATTGGTTCGTTCACCAGCAGCCAGTACAATCCCAGGCTACTCATTGCATTCACAAACTGCTCAAAATCAACCGGTTTGACAACATAGCTATTCACGCCGAGCTTATAAGCTTCCATTATATCAGGTTCCTGTCTTGATGATGTCACAACAACAACAGGAATAAGAGCAGTTCGTTTATCGGACTTAATAATTTTAAGAACCTCCAGCCCGTTTACCTTAGGAAGCTTCAGGTCTAAAAGAACAACTTTCGGCGGATTAGTAAAGCTCCGCATTTCAAACTTCCCCCTGCAAAAGAAAAAATCAAGAGCTTCAGCGCCGTCCTTTGCTACCAGAATATGATTTGCCAGGTTATTCTTTTTCAAGGCACGCAGCGTAAGTTCAGCATCTTTTGAATTGTCTTCCACTATTAAAATTTCGACTGCACTAAAATCTTCCATGATATATTATTATTAAGAATGTGAGTACTATTTTGTATTGGCGTCGGGCATCAGGCGTCCGGTATCTCATTTAATATTTTCCTGTCGCCAGAAGCCCGTTGCCTTCTCTCGGTAGGCTGAAATAGAAGGTTGCTCCTTTTCCAATCGTACCTTCTGCCCATACTTTGCCACCGTGCCTCAGAACAATTCTCTTCACAATTGCAAGACCCACTCCATTTCCTTCAAACTCAGCATCAGTATGAAGTCGTTGAAAAACTCCAAATAACTTATGCGAATATTGCATATCAAAACCCACACCATTATCCTGAATATAATAGGTGACCATTTTTTCTGAAATACTTGAACCAATCTTAATCTCCGGATTCAGATTTTTAGACGAGTATTTTATTGCATTTGATATCAGATTGGTCCAGACCTGACTTAACAAAGCGAGATCTCCCGGAACCTTAGGCAACTTCCCGATTTTAAGATTAATTCTTTCCTTTTCAGATGGCGAAGAAATTCCCTCGAAGATCGAGCTGGTCATCTTTTTCATTTCAACCAGAGATGGATTCATGCTGCTTCTTCCTATTCTTGAAAAATTTAACAGATCATCGATCAGCTCTCCCATTTGTGCAGCACTTGAAGATATAACTCCACAAATTCTTTTACCCTCATCATCAAGCGCCTGGGTATAATCTTCAACTAAGATTTTTGTAAAGCCATGAACTGAACGAAGTGGAGCCCTGAGATCGTGTGAGACTGAATAGCTGAATGCCTCAAGTTCTTTATTGGCTGCTTCAAGTTGTTCAGTTCTCTGGGCAACCCTATGTTCAAGTTCTTGATTAAGCTGACGGATCTCAACCTCTGACCGTTTTCTATCGGATATATCATTATGTACAGAAACCAACACATTCCCGAATTTTGAGTGATCAAAAACTGTAACACTCGCCTCGGACCAAAAAACAGAGCCATTTTTTCTGATATTTTCGACTTCTCCTTTCCAGAAACCTTTATCAGCCAATGTGCTCATAATTTCTCTGGCTGTTTCGGCGGGATTTTTCACTGTAGGAGCATTAACAATTGAAACGTTTTTACCAAGCATTTCTCCTGATTCATAGCCAAACAACTCTTCGAATCTGGAATTAGTATAAACAATAATACCGTCATCCATTCTGACAAGATACACAGCTTCAGCCATATGACTCATAATCTCACTCTGCAGTTTCAGTTCTGCTTCTACTTTTCTGCGTTCAGTTATATCGATGATGACAGCAAGAAATACCGGGTGTTCTTCAAGTTCAACCATTTGCAGATGAACAGCTACCGGGTACAAGCTGCCATCGGATCTACGATGAAAAGTATCGAAAACGATTAATTCCTGTTGCTTTAGTATAAGCGGCTCTATAGCCTTACGAAAAGAGTCATCCGTAAATTCCGGTTTCAGATCCAAAGGAGTCATACTTTTCATCTCATTCATAGAATAACCAAGGTTCCGAAGAGCTCCCTTGTTGACATATTCGAAGAGAAGTGTTTCATTATCAAAAACATAGATTTCATTAAGACTAGACTCCAAAATTTGCAATAGTCTGGCCTGTGCCTGTTCAGCCAGTATCTTTTCAGTAATATTAACGAAAGTAGATAAAAAGCAGGGTTGTCCATTTACGTGCACAACAGACATCGAGGAGAGTCCGTAAATAAGTTTGCCCGACTTCGACCGGTATTTGATTACCTTGCCGAATATTTTTGCTTTTTCAGCAATCTCATTTATAACCCATTGCCTTTCTTTGTCAATGTCCCATATCTCCAATTCTCTGGCAGTCCGGCCTATTACCTCATCACGGGTATATTCAAAATCATCAAGAAACGTGTTATTTACATCCATGAATTTATTATCAACCAGCGAAGAGATAGTAATCGATACCGGGCTAAGCTCAAAGGCAGTCGCAAACTTCTCTTCCGATTCCCTGATAGCCCTCTCAACCTTAAGTTGATTACGATAGGCCCTTACCTGTTGATTCCATATCCAGAATCCAAAAATTGAAGCATTTATCAGAATCAATAAGATAGTCCCTATAATCGTAAAAAAGAATTGGTTTTTCAATGGCTCCTGTATCTCAGCTTTGTCAACTTTTGCCACCATCTTCCATGGAAAACCCGGTACATCGGCCAGCCAGGCCACAACCGGAATATTCCTGTAATCTAAACCCTGGGCAAGGCCAACTTTACCTTCTAAAGCCATTGATGCGGGAAGTGTTTCACTTAAAGGAAGCCTGAGTTTAAATGATGTATTTTGCCTGTGTCTCAATTCATTAAGAAACAATACGCTGTCACCATCTCTACGAATCAAAAGTGTTTCCGAGCTCTTACTCGGCGTGGGCCATGTCCGGATAAGAGGAAACAGTATCTTTCCCGGATTAATCCTAAGAATAATAATTCCAACCAGAGTCTGTTTCTTAATCACAGAATCAATAAGTGGAACAAGGATATCCATATGAACTGCGGGGACAATTTTTGATCTATGGAGATCCGTAATTATAATATTATGATTTTTTAATACATCTTTCAGTTCACCATCAATTGCATCACCGGCAACAGAATCATTTTGAATAGTCGATAATCTGACTTTTAGCTTATTATCAAGCAGTAGAACATTACTATAATCATTCCCTGAACTTACTGTATGCATCCAACCGTAAATCTCAGTTTTTAAATTCTTGTTTTTGTGGATCAGGAATTGTTCAATACTTCTTATCAGTGGCAAATTATCTTTGATAACATCGGCATCTGAAAGTCGCTCTGAATGCCATTCTTCAATCTGTCTTATTTTTAGTGATCCAATCGCAGAAAGACTATTTTCCTCATCAGTATAAATCCGGCTCCTTTGTTTGAGATAATAGTATGTTCCTGTCAGGATGATAGCTATCGAAAAAAAAATGAAAACCACTACCAGTTTCCATGGAAAGGATTTCTTCATATCCGGCATCGTGTCAATATGAGCCATCACTAAAGAATTTAATTATATTACTAAACAAAATATCATATAAATAGTTATATAATACTTAAAAACTTACTTACTTCTCAGCAAGATGACTAACAGCAATCTAAGGTTTAAGACAAAATCAATTAACAACAAAATCCTCTTCAGTATTTGCAATTTAATCATATTACCAGTTCTTAGTTGTAGGTAAATATCTAATAATCATGTAGGTGTTTTGACTACAAAATATTATTTACATTCACTGAAATATCAATAAATTAGATGATGAAGGCGACCTGACAGGGTCATTTTTCCTGATATGCAAAAAAAAAGTTATTTATGATTCGCCTTTTTTTATATAGATTTTATATTTTTTCATTTTCCGGATAAGGGTATCACGCGTAATTCCAAGGATATCAGCAGCGGCACTTTGATTGTACCTGACGCTTTGCAATGCTTTTTGTATCATCTGTATCTCATTATCTTTCAGATTCACATTGTCAATACCCTTCTCTCGGGAAGATATATTTTGTTGTTTTAATGGGAAATCTTCCACTCCCAGAAGGTTTCCTTTACAAAGAATAATAGCTCTTTCAACCATATTACGTAATTCCCTGACGTTTCCCGGGAAATCATATTTAAAGAGGGAATTATAGACTTCCTTTGATACCTCAATTTTAGGTTTATTAAACCGTGTTGCATACATCCCGATGAAATGTGTAAGAAGAGGTTTGATATCCTGGGGTCTTTCTCTCAGCGCCGGAATATGAATATGAAGTGTATTAAGTCTGTGAAGCAGGTCGAGTCTGAACTTTTTTTCCTCTACCCTCTTGTCGATGTCATGATTTGTTGCTGATATTATTCTGAAATCCGTATGTATTGGATTAGTATCTCCTACCCTGGTAATAACCTTTTCTTCAGTAGCCCTTAAAATCTTTGCCTGCAGATTCAAAGGCATGTCTGCAATTTCATCGAGAAAAAGTGTCCCCTGGTCACAAACTTCGAAGAAGCCCATTTTATCATTTATTGCTCCGGTAAAAGATCCCTTTTTATGTCCAAAAAACTCGCTCTCAAGCAGCGACTCCGTAATGGCACTACTATTAACAGCACAAAAAAGATGATCTTTTCTTGTGCCTGAGTAATGTATGATCCTCGCTATATTCTCTTTTCCTGTTCCGCTCTCTCCGGTTAAAAGTACATTAGCATCGGGATACTCTGCGGCAGTAAGAGCCTGGTCGAATACTTTCAGAATCTGAGGACTGACCCCAATAAACTGTCTTTCTATCTTTTCTTCAAGAGTTTTTGAGATCAGCGAGTTTTTCTCTTCCATCTTTTTCAGCCGCCGGTGCATCTGAAGATATTTTTGCGTACGCTCAATAGCAATCTGAATATCAATAAATCTGAACGGTTTACGTAAATAATCAAAAGCTCCGAACCGCATAGCTTTAATCACAGTGTCCATATCGCCGTGAGCAGATATTATTATGACCTCCATACCGGGATATTTTAGCTTTACCTCTTTCAGGATATCGAGTCCGTTCACACCTGGCAATCGTACATCGAGTATAAGAAGATCAATATTATGTTCACTTAATACTTTGTATCCTTCCACAGCAGAATTTGCTTCAAAGGACTCATAATCTGAACCAATAAAAAACCCGTTTAATTCTTCTGTGAACTGTTTTTCATCATCAAGAATCAGAATTTTTATCTTCTCATTTTCTTCCATAATTATTTTCTCTTTTGAATTGACAGATCCAGTTTTATTCTGGTCCCCGACGATCTGTTGCTTATTATGTCGATGGTCCCGCCCATCTCCCTGATTATCTGATAGCAAATCGATAATCCAAGCCCAGTTCCCTTCCCTTCGACTTTTGTAGTATAGAAAGGTAATATAACATTGTTCAGATCATCATCAGTTATACCGATTCCATTATCAGTGATTTCCACAATTATTGACTGGTTCTCCTGATATGAGCTTATGCCAACGATCATTTGTTCATATGCAGGATCTATGTTCTTTTTTTCAATTACGGCATCCTTTGCATTTGCAAGAAGGTTAACTATAACCTGTTCAAATTTATATGTATTCCCTACTATATGCGGAATTTGCTTATCAAGCTTAAGGTCCAGAATGATACCTAAATGTTTGAATTGTTCAGTTATCATTGATACTCCATTCTCAATACTTGTGTTAATGTTAAATCCGGTAAGCACATAATCATCATGACTTCTTGAGAATGCCCTGATATGATCAATTATATTTCTTATTCTTAGTATATTTTCAAATATTTTGTCTGACTTTTCCTTAATGAATTCGACATTCACATTTTTGCTCCTGTCAGTCTCAAACAAAATTTTATCAAGTACCATTGAAATAATATTTAAAGGCTGATTTATCTCATGAGCAATACCTGAAGCCATTTCTCCAAGATTTGCCATACGGTCGGCATGCAATTGCAAGGTTTCTGCTTTCTTTCGTTGTGAAATATCACGAATAATGATCATCAGAGATAATGGGGTTCCATCGGGTCCTTCAATGAGTGTTGCGCTTAGCTCACCGGAGATTAGAGTTTGGTTTTTCCTCTTGATTCTTAACTCGATGTTTTGCGTAATACCTTCTTTTATGGTATTTTCAATCATCTGTTTTATTATATCATTTTCCTCCACCGGCACAAACTGAGAAAGCTTTTTACCAACTATTTCATCCCTTGTATCAGCACCAAATACTTTTAATCCAATATCAGAAACTTCTGCAACGATTCCTTTCAGATCGGTTATAATTATACCGTCAGGAGAGACATTTAACATAGTCCTGTATTTCTTTTCACTGACTTCGAGGGTGAGCTCCGTGAATTTACGTTGTGTAATATCCACGACACTCACAAGGCATTGTTTTTCATCTCCGATCAGCATCCCTTCAATATGAACATACTTTTGCTGCATGCCATTTATACTGAGCTCCAGCTCACATGTTTCCTTGCTTTTGCTCTTAAACACATTTTGAAAGAATGATTCGAACGCCTGTTCTGTGCTCTTTGATACATAGCGATTAAACTTACTTCCAAGCAATGCCGTGCGTTCCTTCCCAAGTATGATGGAACCACTGATATTAACATCCCGGATTTCTTTTTCAGAAGAGAGTGCAATATAACCCGATGGTGCAAGATCGAATAATTCAGAATATTTCCTGAGAGCAATTTCCGCCTGATCCTTGGCATATCTGAGTTCAGAATTTACACGAGTTAATTCGCTGGCATATTTTTTCAAAACACCTGCTTCCCTGATAATAATTTGTTTCTGACTGTACAAGTCGAGAAACACATTGATTTTGCTCAGAAGGAAATTATTATCTATCGGTTTGAAAATGTAATCAACGGCGCCAAAACCGTAACCCTTAAACATTTCCACCTCATTGAAATGACTGGCTGTAAGAAAAATGACCGGAATTTTATCAGCCGATCGTTCATTCATTTTCATTGCAAGTTCGTAGCCATTCATTACGGGCATTCTTACATCGATAATTGCCAGGGCTAACTCAACTCCATTGGTTTTATTGAGAGCTTCCTCGCCGGAATTAGCGATAATAAGGTTAACTTTTATCTTTTTTATAAGAGATTCCAGCAGGAATAGATTTTCCTTGTAATCATCTACTATCAGAAGGTTTGGAAGTTGATCCGAAGATGTTTGATTTGTTGATGTCTTAAGATTTTGCTGATCCACTTTTTAATTATTCATTGGTAATGTGAAATAAAAGATACTTCCTTTCTGCTCCTTGCTCTCGACCCATATTCTACCATTTAGATTTTCAATGAAATCCCTGCATATGATCAATCCCAGTCCCGTGCCAGGTTCACCTTCTGAACCGTTTCTGTTTGTTCCCTGATCAAGTTTAAAAAGGTTTCTGATCATAGCACGACTCATTCCGATACCTGTGTCGCTGACAGAAATCTCTACTTTCTCTTCATCTGAATTTCGGGCCGACACTAATATCTTTCCCCCCTGTGGTGTGAATTTCAATGCATTAGAAATGAGATTCCGCAAAATTGTAAGCAGCATATTAACATCTGCAAAAACTGTCAGGTTATCAGGAACTTTATAAGTTAGTTCAATTCCCTTATTCAGAGCTGATTCTGAAATTAAGGATATACTTTCTTTAATTACCGGTTGTAAATTAATTACTCCATAATTAAAGTGTGCTAATCTTCTTTGAACTCGTGACCAAATCATCAGATTTTCCAGTAGATCGGAAAAATTAGTCGTGGAGTTTTTAATATGCAGCGTAATCTCTTTTATCTCACTCACAGAGAGGGAATCAAATTCCTCGTATAAGATCTGAATAAATCCTTTGAGTGCATGAAGTGGATTTCGAAGATCATGCGCAATTATTGTAAAAAAATTGTCTTTTTCGGTAATTGCTGTAAGGAGTTGTTCATTTTTAAGTTTCAGTTCTGATTCTGATAGCAGCAAACTATCGATTTGCTTTTCCTTTTCAACCAATAGTTTTTCCAGATTAAGTATGTATATAACATCCTTTTTTTCAGACAATGCTGAATCTCTATCAGTTAATATCTCATTTTTTGAATTATCAGTCTCATTGTCAGGGGTTTTTGGGTTCCCATCAATACTCTTTATTTCTGAATTACCTGGAATTTTTATTTTGGCCATTTCTTCCTTTATTAACTTGTCGTTTGGCTTTATGATGTAGGAATAATCCTTATAACCAAATCAAACCTGCAACAGTAACTAATTATTTAACATTCAGATATAACCCCAAATATAACCAATAATTTGACAGGAAGTGACAAAACATACTAACCCATTAGCACTTTAAAGATCTATTTCAGAACGTTTTTTCGGAAGGCTTTGTATTATTGCGTACCTGATCAGCTCAGTAGTTGTTTTAAGCTTAAGCTTGATTAGTAATCTGGCTCTGTAGGTACTGATTGTTTTAGGACTAAGAGATAAATCTGCAGCTATTTGGGTAAATGATCTTCCTGAAGCGAGAAGGATCAAAACATCCATTTCCCTGGCGGAAAGTGATTGAAAAACCTGGTTATCTGACTTTGTTACCAGATCATCGGCTAGTTTATCAGCCAACTTCACCGAAATATATCTTTCCCCTTTCGAAACTTTGTGAACTGCTGTAAGAAGTTCTTCAGGAGCGCTTGTTTTTGTAAGATATCCGGCAGCACCCAATTTCAGAGCTTTTATAGCATACAGCTCTTCTGAATAAATACTCAGCATCAGCACTGCTGCGGAAGGCTGAACTTTTTTTATCTGTCCGATAAGATCCAGACCGTTCCCTCCGGGGAGGGAGATATCAAGAAGAATAACATCAAACTTTTCTTCCCGCAATTTTTCAAGCAATTCCTTTCCTCTTGCAGCTTCGCTTACTTTTTCGATTCTCTCATCATCTTCCAGAATCTGTCGTATGCCCCTTCTGAC
>WSSedB1CaDRAFT_10000176_pt1 | contig 30943 bp, 25 predicted proteins | sample WetSurSB1Cattail_FD_9460 | JGI IMG/M metagenome (IMG submission 9460)
TCCCAGCATATCGACACGACCCGGATCACCCACAATTACTATCTTATTGGAAATGTCTCCCGGCAGAAGATTAAGATGAAATATACTTCCATCTTTATTGGTTATTAGTTCAGTTTTCTTTTGCATATAGTAAATTTAAGGTCCAAATTTACTATATTCTGTCTTAACAGCAAAGCGCTCCCGAAACGAAAAGGAGAGAAGAGAAGGAGAGTTTTTATATACAGTTAGGGAGAATTAAGATTAATACGTAGCAGGCATTAAACTGATCGTAAACTCTCAATATTAACCTTAACCTTAACCTTAATTCTGGTTTACTTATAATAGCCCATGATCTTGCCGGAGATCAGTTCAAGTGAGATTTCACCAAGTTTAGTCTCATAATGAGCTGATACCACTCGTTCCCTGGCATCAAGCAAACTTTTCTGCACCTCCCTTAAATCAATACCGGAAAGACTTCCAAGCTTATATCTTTCAAGTGCTATATCAAGATTTTCTTTAGCGGTCTGGTAATTTTGATTTTCGAGTGTTATAAGTCTCAGATTATTGCTATATGCACTATAGATTGTCAGAAGATCGGCTCTTACTCCCTGTTCAACCTGATCGTACATCAGAACCTTACTGTCTTTATCGATTACTGCGTTGTGTATATTCCTTCTCTGGTTATTTCCATCGTATATGTTAACCCCAAGAGTCAATCCGTAATTTATGCCGCTCATAGTCTGATTCTTCACGGTGCCCTGATTATAAGTATTAAAGTTGTAATTATATCCGCCCGAAAAATTAAGATACGGATATGATCTGGAAACTACCAGTTTATAATCATACTCCGAAATGGTTTTATTCTTTGATGCTATAAGAAGGCTTGTGTTGTTTTCAAGAGTTTCAGCGAGAAGCTTTTCATAGAGAAGGTCGGGTTTTACATAAATTGAGGTATCTGTTACAGAGAATTCATTGCTTAGTACCTCAACTGCCATCATCTGATTCAGTCTTATCTGGGCTGTTCTGATAACTTCATTTTGCCTCGAAAGATTGGAACTATCTGAATTAACATAAACACGCGATTGCAGTACCTCAAGTTTAGAACCGGAACCCAGCAGGTAGCGATCTTCGTCGATCCGTAACCTTTCTCTTGAAAGGACCAGAGCATACTTAAGATTATTCATGAGCTGGACCTGCAGAATATAATTATAGTAACCCGATACAATATCAGCAATCAGATTTTCAATAGTTAATTGGGTGTTCAGTTGTCCGACCTGATTAAGTTCTCCTAGCTTTTTATATGTAGTGGCCACCTTAAATCCGCTGAAAATGGTCATTCCCAATACCGCAGAGCCAGTATTAGTCGTACCAAATGCATCGCCAGAAGAAGATGTTGTCCCATCAGAATTTTTCTGTGATGAGTTATTCAGAGATCCGCTTTGTGTCCCTACCAGGTTCACCGTAGGCAGAAAACCTGCATTGCCAAGTGAGTAATTATTTTTAGAGATTGTCTCATCATTTTTTGCGATAAGAATAGAAAAATTCCTTTCCAGCCCGATTGATATACAATCTTTAAGCCCATACACATTTTGTGCATGTACCGGCAATAAAGACCCGGTTAGCAGGATCAGGATATTAAGATAGATGAACCTCATTTTCAGTAAGTTTTGTTTCGCTTGATATAAATGAATAAATAGCCGGAACAACAAAAAGCGTAAGGAATGTTGAAAATACCATACCGCCGACTACTGCAATTCCCATTGAAACGCGACTCTGTGCGCCTTCGCCTAGCCCTAGAGCAAGGGGCATAATTCCAAGTATTGTCGCGAGACTCGTCATAAGAATCGGTCTGAAACGCGATGCTGCTGCATATTTAATTGCATCCATTTTACACATGCCGCTTAGTTTACGCTGATTAGCAAATTCCACGATAAGTATCCCGTTTTTAGTTACAAGGCCTATAAGCATGATAATACCTATCTGGCTGAAAATATTCATAGTGACATTGAAGTACCACATGAATAAAAGAGCTCCCGTAAGAGCAAGCGGCACAGTCATCATGACGATAAATGGGTCTTTAAAACTCTCAAACTGGGCGGCCAGAACCAGGAAGATCAGGATTATGGCCAGCATAAAAGCGAACATTAGACTTGATGAACTCTCCTTAAAATCCTTTGAGTCACCGGCCAGTGCAGTTCTGAATGTATCATCGAGTACTTCCTTCGATATTTTATCCATCTCATCAAGCCCTTCACTTATAGTTTTCCCTTTTGCTAAACCGGCTGAGATTGTTGCAGAAACAAATCTGTTATATCTGCTCAGCTGGGGAGGAGCTGTTTCTTCAGTGAGGGTCACCAGGTTATCGAACTGAATCATATCGCCATTATTGTTCCTTACATATAACGATTTAAGATCCAATGGCTTATTACGATCGTTTCTGGCAAGATCACCAAGAATCTGATATTGTTTACCATTCATAAAAAAGTATCCGAATCTTTGTCCGCTGAGGGCAAGCTGCAAAGTCTGACCAATATTTTGTGTTGACACTCCAAGGACACTCGCTTTATCTCTGTCGATATGAATCCTGAGTTCAGGTTTTGTGAATTTAAGGTTCACATCCGCCATCTGGAACATCTGATCATCCATTACTTTTGCCATATATGCCGGAAGTACTTCCCTGAGTTTGTCAATTGAAGTGGCCTGAAGCACATACTGAATAGGCATGCCTGCTCGTCTGCCTCCAAAAGTGGATTGCTGCATAACCATTGATCTGGCTTTGGTCTTTGATCTCAGAACAATACCTAACTGATCGGCTATTTGCTGTTGTGTACGATCTCTGTCCTTGGGGTTTACCAGTGTTACCCGCACAAATCCACCACCTCCCCGTACCATTGAAAGAATGCCATCACGCTCAGGTACCAGGTTTGTAATTGTTTTAGCTATATCGTCAATATAATCAAGGTTAAATTCATAAGTTGATCCTTCCTGGGCGATTGTATTAATCGAGATCTGGGATCTATCCTCCAGCGGTGCCATTTCAGCCGGAATATTTTTCCAAAGGAAGTAAATAAGACCTAAAGCCACGAAAAGTATTATGAAGGTTACCTTTCGATGATTAAGAAAAGATTCAAGCATGTTTTTATAGCCATCATTCAGTCTGTTAAAAAATTTATCCGTTTTCCTGTAGAACCAGCTATGCCTGGTTTCATGACGTAACATTTTTGTCGAGACCATAGGAGTTAGAGACAGAGCAAGAAAAGCTGAAATACCCACAGCTCCTGCCATGACGATGGCAAATTCGCGGAATAATCTTCCGGTTATTCCCTGAAGAAAAACTATCGGGAAAAAGACTGCAATAAGAGTAATGGTCGTAGCAATAATAGCGAAGTAGATCTCCTTAGACCCTTCAAGACCTGCCTGAACAGGTGGCATTCCGTTTTCGATCTTTACATATATGTTCTCCATCACTACTATAGCATCGTCTACAACAATCCCGATAGCAAGAACTATAGCAAGCAGGGTCAGAACATTGATTGAATACCCTGCCAGATACATTATAAAGAATGCCCCGATCAGCGATACAGGAATAACAAGAATGGGAATTAGTGTTGCACGCCAGCTCCTCAGAAAGAAATAAATTATTATCACTACCAGTGCAAATGCTATATAAATAGTGTTTTTTACTTCTTTTATTGAATTTCTTATAAATTGGGTATTATCAAATGCTACCCTTACTTTAACATCGTCGGGAAGGTCTTTTTTAATGTATTCAAGTCGCCTGTATACTTCATCGACTATATCTATCTGATTCGAGCCTGGCTGTGGGATAATAACATCGCTTACCATAGGGACTCCATCCATTTTCAGTATACCGCGTATATCTTCAGGTCCAAGTTCAGCTCTGCCGATATCTTTGAAACGTACAATCTGATTACCGGTCTGTTTTATAATAAGATCATCAAACTCTTTAGGCGTTGACATTAAACCGAGGGTCCTGATTGTAAGTTCTGTTGTATTACCTTCAATACTTCCGGATGGCAGTTCAACATTTTCACGCAGTATTGCATTTCTGACATCAAGAGGAGTGAGCTGATATCCGGCAAGTTTGACTGGATCCAGCATCAACCTCATTGCATAGCGCTTCTGACCCCAGATGCCAACTGCACTAACACCTGAAATGGTCTGCAGTTGTTCCTTTAAAGTGAGTTCTGCTATCTCTGACAGTTCCAAAAGTGATCTTTTATCGCTTTCAACTGTGATCTGAAGAATAGGGTTAGCATCGGCATCTGCTTTTGCTACAACAGGAGGGTCACAGTCGCGCGGAAGCATTCTCATCGCTTGTGATACTTTGTCGCGAACATCATTAGCAGCTGTTTCCATGTCGACAGATAGCTCAAATTCCACAGTAACATGGCTTCCTCCCTGATGGCTGATACTTGTAAGTGAACGAATGCCGGGAATACCATTGATTGACTGTTCAAGCGGTTCAGTGATCTGCGTTTCAATAACGTCGGAGTTTGCACCCGGGTATTGTGTATCAACTGATATGATAGGAGGATCAACACTCGGGAATTCCCTGATACCTAAAAATGTCAGACCTACAACACCAAACAGCAATATAACAATAGCAAATACTGTTGCTAAAACGGGCCTGCTAATACTTACTGACGATAAACTCATATTAATATTCCCTGTTATTGATTAAGAATCATTGTGTCGAGCACAACCGGAAGATTTTGTCTCAATTGCATGATACCCGAAGTTATTAACGTATCTCCAAACTTAAGACCATCAGTTATCTGGATCTTTGATTCAGTACGAAGACCTGTATTGACTTTTACAGAACTGGCTTTACCTCCTTTGTAAATAAATACCTGCTCACCATCCATTTGTGGTATCAGAGCTTCTGTAGGGATAGCAATTGCATTATCTATTCTGGATAACTCTAATGTGACACTTGCAAAGGTACCTGGTCTTAGTTCTTCATTTTTATTTTGATATAATGCACGCAATAAAACTGTTCGTGTATCTAGATCAATTTTTGGATCAATTGCATATACAGATGCACTAAAGACCTTATCATTACCCACGATTTTGAAGGTTATAGGATAGCCGATTTTTATTTCGGAAGCATATTTTTCAGATATGGAGAATTCTATCTTTATAGGACTGATTTTAATTAGTTTTGCGATTTTTGTTGATGAGTTTGTGAAACTTCCTTCACTCACATATCTTAAGCCTACAATTCCGTCAAATGGCGCCCGAAGTTCAGTCTGTGAAATATTTGCTTTTATTAGATTGATATCCGCTTTTATTGTCTGCACATCAGTCTGGACCTGGTCGTAACTTTCCTGACTTATTGCATCTTTGTCAAGTAAACTTCTTTGCCGGAACTCTTTCGCCTCCGCCATTTTTAATTGCGCTTCGAGCTTCTCAAGCTGAGCCTGAAGCGGCTTGTCATTTACTTTTGCAAGGAGATCTCCCTTTTTTACACGGGTTCCTTCTGTAAAATTAATTTGCACTATCTTTCCAGAAGTCTCAAATGTGAGATCGACTTCTTCATCGGGCCTCAGAGTTCCTGACTGGTTGATAAGTTCACTTAAATGAGTCGGAATGATAACATACCCAACAGCATTTAATTTCTGCTGTGCCTGTCTCAATGGTTCTCCTGCGATACCATCTCCCTGAATCTTTTTTGCCAGTAAGGGTTTGTACTTGGGATAAAATACGATCAAGGCAAGAAAAATTATCAGGAGAATAGTTATAGTTATACGTAGTTTCTTGTTCATTTTGAATTATAGTGAAATAGTTTATGAAATGCAAATTCAGTAAAATCTGAGGTCAGAATACATTTATAAAAAGCGCAATAATTTAGTTTACAACATTATAAATTCAACGACTTTGCAAATGTACGTAAATTAAAAACCTGAATGCGAGGTCAAAATCTGAAATAATGTTAAATATTCCTAAAATGACGCTTTCAATTTAAAGTATTCCATAATTAACTAAAAGGAATTAAATTTATGCACTTTAATTATTATTAATAAGATGATCCAACGTATACAGTCAATCTATCTGTCAGTAATAGTACTGATCTCCCTGATGTTTTTTAAAGGCAACATGTTGACTTTTTCTGCGAAGACAGGAGAAGTAATAGGTATTACTTTTAATGGAATCTTTAGTACGAAAGAAGGACAGAACCCGGAGTTGCTTGAGAAACTTTTGCCATTGTCAGTTATAATTATTCTGATAATTATTATTGCTCTGGTCACGATATTTCTTTTTAAGAACAGGAAGGTTCAATTGAGGTTTTCCTGGTCACTAATAATTGTTGCTTCTGTATTTGTGATTGCACTGATTCATGTTTCATTCAAAACCTTATCCGGCTTTGATGCGAGCATAATTCCCGGATTTAAAATGATATTGCCTTTACTTATCTTAATCTTATCAATTCTGGCTTACAGGGGGATCAAAAAGGATGATCAGCTGGTAAAATCATATGATAGGCTGAGATGAAACTATCCCGCTCCCGTATTTTAGTTTCTAACAACACAGTGGGCTTTGAAATAAAAGACTTAAGGAGAAGAACTAACGAACTGAAAATTAACAATTTAATTATAGTTTTGAATTCTGATTTTGAATATTCATAATTATGTTTTTTAAGTTCCCCTTGGGGGATTTAGGGGTCAGGAACCTCAGGTTAGAGTGAAAATCAAATTATCTGCAGATTCTCCTGGTTGGTTATTTTTTCACAATAATGGCATTTAAGTGCAACCGGTTTTTTTGAAACTACTTTAAATCTTGTTGTAACAGTTTCAAAATTGGTTATGCATTTAGGATTCATGCACTTGGCAATTCCTACAATATTATCGGGGACAACCACCACTTTTTTTTCAACAACCTCATAATCTTTAATGATATTCAATTTAGCATCAGGCGCGACAAGAGCAATCCTGTTGATATCCTCATCTTCGAAATAAACCCCGGAAATTTTAATAATTGCTTTTCTGCCAAGTTTTTTGCTCTCAAGGTTTGTTCCAAAAGTTATCTGGTTATCAATACGGTCAAGTCCAAGTATCTGTATTACCTTAAACAGACTGCTTGCCGGAACATGGTCAATTACAGTCCCATTTTCTATGGCACTGACGCTCATTTGTTTTGCTTCCTTCATCACCCTGTTTCTTATTTAATTCCTAAAAGAGAACATACTATAGCCTGTCGAGTAAAAACCCCGTTCAGAGCCTGCTCAAAATAATAGGCTTTTGGATTACTGTCCACATCCTGATGGATCTCATTTACTCTCGGAAGCGGATGCAATATCCTCATATTTGGTTTGGTGTTTTTTAACATTGAATTTCTGAGAACATATACATTCTTCACCTTTTCATATTCAATCGGATCTGAGAACCTCTCTTTTTGCACCCTGGTCATGTAAATAATATCAGCTTTGGATATAATATCTGTAAAATCATTGTGCTCATAATATCTGAGGCCTAGATTCTCAAGGTATAATTTAAATTCATCAGGCATTTTAAGTTCTTCAGGAGCAATGAAATTAAAAGTAGTATTCCACCTCGACATTGCCATCATCAGCGAATGTACTGTCCTCCCGTATTTAAGATCGCCAACCATAAACAGATTCAGATTGTCAAGCTTTCCCTGTGTTTTACGGATAGAGTAAAGATCGAGCAATGTCTGGGTAGGATGTTGATTTGCACCATCACCGGCGTTGATAACTGGTACAGTGGAAATTTCGCTGGCATATCTTGCACTTCCCTCAATAGGATGCCGCATTACAATAAGATCACAGTAATTGTCCACCATCCTGATTGTATCATTAAGAGTCTCACCTTTTGATACACTCGAACTGGAAGAATCGGAAAACCCCACTATCTTGCCACCCAACCTGCTTATTGCACTTTCAAAACTCAGGCGGGTTCGGGTTGAGGGCTCAAAGAATAATGTTGCTATAACCTTTCCCTCAAGCAATTTTTGGGTAGGTTCTTTTTCAAATTCTTCTGCCAGATCAAGAATCTTCAGGATTTCTTCTGTTGAAAAATCATCTATTGATACTAAACTTCTGTTTTTCATTATTATGGCATATTATATGCTCATGATTTGAACGATATCAAATTTAATCAAGAATTGTCTTACCTTCATTTAATGTTGATAATAATTTAAAACTTTTAACTAAAATTAATTCTTACAGCGTTTCAATATACCTGTATTTCAGACCATCAATCCGAGAAAGCCTGGTAAGAACCGCATCTTTGACGGAAACTCTGAAATTTACTAAAATACGACATTCCATATCAAAGGACTGTTGAGATTGTCCAAGGTTAAGTTCTTTAAGTATCCTCATAACATCATTCATTGAAATATATGGGTAAGTGATTTCGTAATATTCCTGAAGTGTTTTTTCTGTAATCTCAGCACCTATTATTGCAGATGTTGCCGCGCTCCTGTAAGCATTTATCAATCCGCTTACACCCAATAATGTTCCACCAAAATAGCGGCTTACAATAATTAATATATTTGTTAATCCAAAGGAGTTAATCTGTCCGAGGATTGGCCTGCCTGCTGTACCTGAAGGTTCGCCGTCATCGTTCACTCTCCAGATATTTCTTTCCTGTCCGAGCATGTAGGCAAAACAATGATGTCTTGCCTCATGATGTTCCTTTCTGATTTTATCAATAATTGGTTTAATTTCTTCATAAACCAAAACAGGAGTTGCAAATGAAACAAACCTGCTTCCCTTTTCTTTATATATTCCCTGAGAGGCCGTCTTTATCGTTTTATAGGTATCAGATTCCATAGCTGAAAATTAATATATTTACTTGGTTATATAGCGCTCTGTACATGTTTCTTCTTCCGTTAACCTGAGTTAATGTTTGTTAAAAAATATTTTCAGCTCATTCATTATTTAATATCGCCGCCACCATGGCGCAAAGGCACTAAGTTACACCAGGAATTGTATCCGATAGTTAATATCTTAGTGTCTTTGTAGCAAAAATGATTTAAAAATGTATAAAAAATAATACTTTTGTCAATAATAGGATATGTATGAGTGTACTATTAGATGAAAAGGATCTGCAAAAGTTGATTGTCATTGGCGACAGGATTCTGATTAAGCCAAAAGTTCCTCAGTCTATGACAAAAAGTGGATTATTACTTCCTCCTGGTGTAAATGAAAATGAAAAAGTCCAGATTGGCTATGTTGTTAAAGTAGGTCCGGGTTATCCGATCCCTTCGGTTAATGATAATGATGAACCCTGGAAGAACAGCTCTGATGAACCAAAATATGTTCCCCTTCAACCCAGAGAAGGAGATCAGGCTGTTTATCTTCAGAATAGCGCAATAGAGATAGAGTTCAATAAGGAAAAATATATAGTGGTTCCACATTCTGCAATTTTACTTCTCCTCAGAGATGAAGGACTTTTTGAATAATATTTTAACTATGGAAAATGAGTTTTTAAAGGGCAAAAAAATCTTAATTGTTGAGGACGACTTATCAAGCAGACTCTATCTCAATAAGATACTTGAAAAGGCAGGTGTAATAATCCTGAATGCCGGAGATGGACAAGAGGCGGTAAACGTTGCAGTGAATAATCCCGACATAGATATTATTCTGATGGATATTCAGCTCCCTGTACTCGACGGTTACACTGCACTGAGTAAGATAAGGGAGGCCAATAAGGATATGGTCATCATTGCTCAGACAGCCTATGGTCTGCTCGGAGATAAGGAGAAAATTCTCAATTCCGGTTTTAATGATTATGTTATTAAACCGATTCTCTCGCAAAATCTCATAGAAAAGCTAATCGCGAATCTCAAACAAAAATAGTCTGTCTTAATTTTTTTTCAGCTTATTCGGAATAAATTGCAATTTGGCTGAATTCTTTCCTGAATTCTTCAATTTCGTTTGCCCATCTCTCTTTTTCCACGCTGGTAATATTTCGCGAAAGTAATGATTCCCTCATTCCCGAATCACCCGAAAGGATATCAAAAGGCATCAGATTATATTCATATTCATAGGGTGGCTGCTTGAATTTCAGAGCTTCCGGTTCTGATGTTTCAATAATTGCATCTAAGATTTCAAGAACAGTCGCTACCGGCTTAAAAATGTCGATATTGGTAATATGGATCTGCATACCATAACAAAGTTCCCCGCAGAATTTATGGAAAGTAGGAATGAAATCATGGGGTCGGAACGCACATCCTGCAATATGACGTTCATTAAGATTTTTTTTGAGCTTTTCAGAATTGATAAATGGAGCACCGAAAAGTTCGAAAGGTATTGTAGTGCCTCTGGCTTCAGATAGATTAAGTGCTTCAATAAGCACCGTACCAGGATATACCAATGCTGTCTGAACAGTTGGGATATTTGGAGAGGGCAGAACCCACGGGAGACCTGTATCACTGAATAATGATGATCTCTGCCAGTTTTTCAGAGTTACTATATTCAGGTCGCAGCGGGGGTAATAATACTCTTTGATCCAAAGAGCCATTTCTCCAATAGTCATACGATGACATAATGGTATTGAAGCTCCACCTACGAAAGTAAAATATTCCTTTTTGAGTACCGGACCATCATATTGAATTCTTCCGATCGGATTTGGTCTGTCAAGCACCCAAATCGGTATCCCGTATTCAGTGCATGCTTCCATACACAGTTTGACAGTCCAGATATATGTATATAACCTGGCTCCGACATCCTGCAAATCAACAATAAAGGCATCGATTCCATTTAACATTTCAAGAGTCGGTTTACGGTTTATTCCATAAAGACTGTAAAGTGGAATATTTAGAGCTGGATGTTTCTGGCTTTGCCACTCAATCATATTGTCCTGGGTCTGACCATGAATTCCGTGCTGGGGCCCAAAGAGAGCAACTAAATTACAGTCTTTCCTTTGAAAGAATAGGTCAGAAATATGTTTATAGTCTTTTGTGACACTTGCGGCATGGCATAAAATTCCAATCCTTTTTCCTTTAAGTTTGGCAGGAAACTCATTTAAAACTGATTCTAGTCCTGTTATTACCATTTTCCTATTTTTGAGACAAATATATACTTATCACTGTTAACTGATCAATAACATATATGATATTAATTAAAAATGGTTATTCTTTCCTAAGTTTGACGTCAAAAATATTTTGGAAATGATGAAAAAATCGAAAAGTTCTCTGATTTTTAAATTGCTCTTTTTATTAATTCTTGTTTCATGTTCCGGAACAGGCAAAAAGAGTATCAGTATTATTGAGACAACAGATGTGCATGGTGTTATACTGCCTTATGATTTCATTGAAAAAGAAAAATTAAATTATTCAATGGCGTCATCCTATGATTATATTAAGCAAAACAGAAAAGAAAAAGATGCTACTGTCCTGCTCGATAATGGAGATAATCTCCAGGGTCAGCCTGAAGTATATTATTATAATTTTATCGATACTATAAAACCTCATTTTGTAGCTGAAGTAATGAATTATATGGGTTATGATGCATGTACTGTCGGCAACCACGACATTGAAGCCGGACATGCCGTATATGACCGATTGGTTAAAGAATATCAATTTCCATTACTCGCGGCAAATGCTGTCGATATAAGAACAGGCAAACCCTATTTCAAACCCTATACAATTATCAATAAAGACGGAATAAAGGTTGCTGTATTCGGACTTGTTACTCCTGCAATTCCAAACTGGCTTCCTGTTGAATTATATTCCGGAATGGAATTTAAAGATATGGTTGAAACTGCCAGACAATGGATGCCTGTTATTTTAAAGGAAAAGCCTGACCTGGTGGTTGGTTTATTCCATTCGGGGTGGAACAGAAACAATACAAAACTGCTGCATACCGGTGATGTTGATGAAAATGGCTCTGCTGCTGTTGCTTACAATGTTCCTGGGTTTGATATCATTTTTACCGGACATGACCATAAGGTAGCTAATGAAAAATTTGTCAATTCCATTGGAGATACGGTATTGATTCTTAATGGTGGAAGCAGATCCGAAAAACTTGCTGAAGCTGACATTACCTTCGGTTCGCAAAAGGTAAAAGGTAAGAGGTCCATTAAACTTTCGGGAAAGATTATAAATGTTGCTGATTTTAAACCTGATACGGGATTCATTTCAAAGTTTAAATCTCAGTATAAGACAATTGATGATTTTGTTAACAGGGTAATAGGGTACTCATCAGCAACGATCACGTCAAGAGATGCTTACTTTGGTTCATCGGCTTTTATAGATATGATTCAAACTATTCAACTAAAAATTACAGGTGCCGACATTTCGTTTGCTGCTCCTCTTTCATTTGATGTTCAGATCAATAAAGGTCCGATAACTGTTGGAGATATGTTTAAACTCTATAGATATGAGAATATGCTCTATACCATGTCATTATCAGGTGAAGAAGTAAAGAAATATCTCGAGTATTCGTATTCGGAATGGCTAAATACAATGAAAGGGCCGAATGATCTGTTACTTAAATTACGTTTGGGAAAGAACGGACTACCGGCTATTGTAAATGATAAAGCCTGGTTTAAAAACCAATCATATAATTTTGATTCAGCTGCTGGAATAAATTATACTGTTGATGTAAGCAAACCGGAAGGTTCGAGAATCACAATAACGGGTTTTACCGATGGAAGACCTTTCGACACAAATAAAATGTACAAAGTTGCCGTTAACTCATATCGTGGTAACGGAGGAGGAGGGCATTTCACAGAAGGTGCCGGAATACCAAAAGACGAACTCAAAAAGAGATTCATTTCCTCAACTGATCGCGATCTTAGATATTATATTTTACAATCGATAGAAACAACTAAAACAATTAATCCCGTACCTCTGAATAACTGGAAGATTATTCCGGAAAACTGGGTTAAGAGGGCTAAAGCGTCTGAATACTCTTTACTTTTCGGGAGAAATAAATAGATTTGAAATAAAAAAAAGTGGAAAAACAACAAAATATACTTTCTGATGGAACCAGGCTGCCGGTTGTTGAAGAGTTTTTTTCGTTACAGGGCGAAGGATTTCAAACAGGCAAGGCAGCTTACTTTGTGAGACTGGGAGGATGTGATATTGGATGTAGTTGGTGTGATTCGCGCTTTTCGTGGAATCCTGCTTTGCATCCTATGGTCGATGCGGTATCAATTATCAAACATGTCGTTGAATCAGGAGCAGATTCAGTGGTTGTTACAGGCGGAGAACCCCTTATGTGGAACCTCGATTTTCTTTGTAATGGTTTACGAAACAAAAATATAAGTACTTTTATTGAAACTTCAGGAGCTTATGCATTAAGCGGAACCTGGGACTGGATTTGTCTTTCACCGAAAAGGAATATGCCGCCACTGATCGAAAATTGTGAACGCGCCGATGAGCTGAAGGTTATTATCCAGGATAAAGATGATTTTGAATGGGCTGAAAAGTATCGTGGACTGGTAAGCAGAGAGTGCAGGTTATTTCTGCAGCCTGAGTGGAGCAGATTTGATACTATAATTCCTGAAATTGTAATGTATATTAAGAAAAACCCAATATGGAGAATCTCACTTCAGGTCCACAAATATATGCATATCCCATGAATAAGCTATGAAATACATATTTCCTATATTGATTTTGATAATCAGCAGTTTAACATCAGGTGTCAGTTTCTCACAGGGCTTGCATACCACTTCGGCCAAAGCTCTCAAGGTCTATAATGAGGGTGTGTCTGCATACGATTATTACGATTTTAACAAAGCTGAAAGTGAATTTAAGGAAGCAATTTCATATGATAATAATTTTTATGAAGCTTATATGATGCTGGGAGAACTTATGGAAAAGCAGAAAAGGTATCCCGAAGCTTCAATAAATTATAAAGCAGCAATCAGGGTTGATTCACTGTTCTTTAAACCTGTTTTTTTCAGTCTTGCAAATACTGAAATGATGTCAGGGGACTATTCTAATGCTCTCATTCATTTCAAAGTTTATCTTGCTCAGGAAAATATGCTGGCTAAAAACAGGATAGCTTCAGAAAAGAATGTTAAAAACTGCGAATTTGCAATCAAAGCAATGAAGAAACCTGTTCCTTTCAATCCCGTCAGTGTAGGCAGCGGGATAAATACGAGTGATGATGAATATTGGCCTTCGATTACAGCAGATGGTCATACACTCATATTTACCCGGCAGCCAAATATTTCTAACAATAAGGATTTTAAGGGAGTTGTACAGGAAGATTTTTATATAAGCCAGTTTTCTAATAATGAATGGCAACAGGCATATAATGCCGGAGCTCCTCTTAATACCAGTCAGAATGAAGGAGCTCAGACTCTTTCTTCTGATGGCAGTTATATGATTTTTACTGCATGTAACCGACCGGGAGGATTTGGTAATTGTGATCTTTATTTTTCAGCATTTTATAATGGAAAGTGGTCTGTGCCTTCTAATCTGGGTGCTCCTGTAAATACAAATCACTGGGAATCTACACCTTCGATAAGCGCTGACGGAAAAACACTGTTTTTTTCGAGCAGCAGACCTGGTGGATTCGGTGGTAAAGATATCTGGTATTCAAAGTTGAACGATAAAAATATGTGGTCTGAACCCGTTAATCTTGGCAGTGTAATAAATACAGAAGGCGATGAAATGTCACCCTTTTTCCATTTTGACGGAAAAACACTTTATTTCGCTTCCGATGGCAGAGTAGGCATGGGAGGATTTGATCTTTTTGTTACCAGGCTAAAGAATGACAGCACCTGGACAGAACCGAAGAATCTTGGTTATCCGATAAACACATTTAATGATGAGATGGGGCTTATAATTGAAGCCGGAGGGCAAAAAGCATATTATTCCTCTGAAAGAGATAAGTCAATGGGGAAAGATATTTTCACTTTTAACCTATATGAATCAGCACGCCCAAATCCTGTGTCTTACATGAAAGGTAAAGTCTATGATAGAGCAACAGGAAAGTTATTAACTGCAGATTATGAGCTGATTAATCTTTCAACTGGTAAGGTAATTATTAAAAATACTACTAATGAAACAGGTAATTTTCTTGTTTGTCTTCCTTCAGGATATAATTATGGGATAAATGTTAGCAAGCAGGGATACCTTTTTTATTCAGAGAACTTTATGTTTGAAGGGATTCATACAGCTTCGGAGCCTTTTATCAAGAAAATTGTTCTTAGTCCTGCGAAGGTGGGAGCAAAAATGCAACTTTCAAATGTGTTTTACGAGGTTGACTCATGGCAACTGAAAAAGGAATCAATGACAGAACTTGATAATCTTGTTACACTTCTGTCAGAAAATAAAAGTCTGATTATGGAAATAGGTGGCTATACCGATTCTACTGGTTCATCACAATATAATTTGGCACTATCTGAAAAAAGAGCCTTGTCGGTGGTAAACTATCTTATCAAAAAAGGAATCTCTGCTGACAGGTTAAAATATAAGGGATATGGTAACACTTCGCCTCTTGGAGATAATGTAACTATTGAAGGCAGAAAATTAAACAGAAGAACTGAAGCTAAGATTATTGAATTAAAAAAATAAAGAAATGGCTGTCTATTGGTAAGGCAGCCATTCGCTTTCACTCTGATTGAATTCAGACATTGAATTGAAATATTCTTACTGTTATCATATTGCAATCATGGTATTCTGATATTTATTGATGTTAATGTTGGAGTTTACCAATACTTTTACCGGAATTGAAATGTAGATCCCAGTGCCGGTAAGGCCATTGCACTCTACCGCTATTGAGCCGTCCAACATTTGAATTAATTTCTTGGCCAGGGTAATGTTGATAGCTGTATATGTATCATTATGTAGAACTAGAGATTCGTTCAAGTCTTCAGAATGAAGAAATTCTTTGCATTTGAAATAACCCTGGCCGGAGTCGAGAATATAGAAGTTTACTTTTTCATCCCTGAGAAAGTATCCGATCTTAATGTAACCTGATTTGGTGTTTTTAATTGAATTCTGGAACAAACTGCGAATAACTCTGTAAATCTTGTTCTTATCTATAATTACTTCAGTAGAATCCGATAACTGAATATCGGTGACGAGTTCAATATTCTTGCGACCGTCCTTTTGAAGTTCTTCCCTGAATTCCGAAAGAAGGTCATCAAGAAAACTATTGAGTTTATAAATTTTCGAATCCGATTTCGAATTTCCGGTATCGATTATTGCCGAATCAAGAAAGCTGTCAAACAAACCAAGTAATTGTTCACATGAATTTAATATCTGGTTGCTGAATTCCTCACGATCCGAATTGTTGCAACTATTATCTTTCATCAGAAATGAGAATGCAACAATTGCATTCATATGTGTTCTCATTTCATGAGACATCCCTGTTAAGACTGTTGGACAATTTACCATTTTATTATTTGATGAATTCATATTTCCCTCCCTTAATCTGATCTTCTGTAATGAGTCCTTGTCTCCATATGGAAACCATATCTGTTTCAGTTCCCTTAATTTTTACTTTAATCCTCTGATTATTTTTTTCGCATCCTCCTTATAAATACCATTCTCTTTTCCAATACTTTTCAGAAGTTGTTTTGCTTTTTCCGTTTCATTGGTATTGAGATAACATAAAGCCAGATACCATTGAGCATGGTCAATATAAAGATTGTTTTTGTCGTCAATTACCCTATCAAATGATTGTTTTGCTTCAGGATATTTTTTGTCTTCAAAATTTGAAACGCCTTTTAATAATACCGACTGCATGTCATTAGGCTTCTTTTCAAGAACTTTATTGAATAGAACTTCGGCCTTCTCGTAGTCATGAGTATTATAGAACTCCACAGCAAGTGTAAAATCAGCATCTGTCACCGATTGAACCGACCTCTGGCTGGTAGGCGGTTCATAAACTTTATAATACTGTTTCATTATCTTCTCAGGTGTAAGTGTTTTCCCTGGAAACAATGATAAGCTCCCAATCAGAATAAGACCTGCAAAAATGGCGGCATACCTGATATAGATAGTCTTTTTTAAGACTTTTACCGGTGGTTTTGCTTCTTTTCGTTGTTTCTCAATATTGGCGAGCTTTGTTCTTAAGGACATTACATCCTGGTTCTTAAGAATCTCATCTGTACGCTTTCTGAGATTGACTTCATCCCTGAGTTTCTGGTTTCCTTCCAGCTCCTTCAGGAACCATTGTTTTTCTACCTCGCTCATCTCACCGGCATTATACCTTTCGATGAAATATGAAAAGTCAACTGTTTTCATGAATTTCAGATATTTGATTTAAATAAATTTCATATTCTCTTACTATTAATACCTGAGTAAAATACTACTCTGTATCAACTGTTTATTCCCAAATTTCCATGCTTCCTCAAAGCAATCAGCCAGATATATTATTTAATACTCTAAACTTATAATAAATCGGCATAAAATTTCAAAATCTGTTTGCCTGCTTTTGTTAAAACAGGATATTTATATGTTTTCAGATCACTATCGGAGGCATTACTGTTTTTATAGTTCCTTCATTGTCGCCACCACGAACACAAATCATTTCTTCATTTGAAAGAACAAACTCGGTGAAAATGTCTTTTGTCAACTTGGAATTCAGGGTTTTCATATTTTTATTATTAGTTAGGTTTTACTTAATTCATTTTCTACACTCATACATGTCGGAGTACACCGTTTTGTGACACGAAAAAATCAATTATTTTTAATATATTTTTTTATCTGCACATTATCAAATAGTTATGAAGTGTAATATTTTTTCCACAGAAGGAATTTAATTTGGTTTTATTATCTTTGCCAGGGAAAAAATTGGGGATTGCATTACACGATGAAATTTGTTTATGAATTTTCATAATCAGCTTTTCAGAATTCTAACATATATAATTGTTTCTGCAGGGTATCTTTGTGGTTCTTTATTATATGGCACAGGCGTAGCCACTGCAGCTCTTTCGATTAATAACAACTCAAAGCTGGAATTTAACAATACCGGATTCTCAGATACAAAAAGCCTTAATGAAACTCTTAAGGGTCTGTTAACGATAGGTGACCTGGTAAACGGCAAACTTATTGTTGAGAAGATCTCGCAAAAAATAAATTCTGAAAACTTACCTGATAGTACTCTGGCAGAATCGTATTATTATCTCGGCATTTATCAACTATTGACCCGAAGCTACAAGGAAGCGATCCATTACCTTACCCTTTGCATTTCAGTTAAAGAAAAAAATAAGAAAATTGATAACCTTTATGCCAGAGCGCTGTATAATCTGAGTGTTGCTTTCGCTAATCTGGGTGAATTAAATGAATTTGAATATTATGCATCTAAGTCACTGAAAGTCGGAAAAACCATATATGGTGAATCAAGCCCCGTCTTATTAAATTCATATTTATCACTTATCAGTGCTTATACTGATCTGAAAGAATATGAGAAAGCTATAACAAATTCAAATATTGCATTAACTATTGCAAACCAGAATAGTAAAGCTATCTCCCCAACTGTTCTGGCTGACCTTTATTTTAATTTAGGTGTATGTTCTTACAGGCTGGCTGACTATTCAAAAGCAAAAATTTACTTTGATAAGACTGAATCTATTTATAAAAATTCAAAATTAGATCATGACGAAAGCTATATTAATGTTTTGAACGGTTTTGCAATAAATTACAATTCTCTGGGTCTTACTTCCGAATCAGCCGAATATTACGATAAGGGTGTCAGACTTGCTATTTTAAAAAATTCGCCTTTGGCATTGAATTTAATAAATAGCTATAGTATTTTTCTTGGTAATAGAGGACATGTGGAAAAAGGTGAAAAACTGCTAAGAGATGCACTCACCAGGGCAAAAGCCACATATAGTCAGAATCCACATAACTATTTTGAAGTGCTCAACAATTATTCTAATTATTTACTTGAATATATGTCAGATACAAAAAGATCAATTGAGAATTATATACTCTGTCTTTCATATCTTAAAAACAATAATCAGGATCTGCTCCTTAAAACTTCTGTCTGTATTGGTTATTCCAGGGCTTTGGAAAAAGCCGGTAAATCCGAAAAAGCTCTTGAAGTTATCCATTCGTTACTCTTCCCTGAGAGAGGTGATGCAACTTTTAGCGGAAACTTTGCAAATCCAGCTTTTGAAACTTTAAAGCCTGATAATACATCATTGAAAATACTTAATCTAAAGTATAATATTTTATGGGACATTTATAGGAAGAAGGCTGATGAGAGAATACTTGAAGCAGCTTCAAATACTTCAGAATTAATTGTTTCACTTCTTGATAAAGCCAGAATAAACATAAGTGAAGAAGATAGCAGGCTAATCCTGGGTGACAAGTACAGAGATTCTTATCTTCATGCAATTCGCGATTTTAATCTTCTTTACAATATAAGTCATAACCGACAATACCTTGAAAAGGCTTTTGAATATTCAGAGAAAAGCAAAGTTGCAGGATTACTTACTTCGACAAGAGAACTTAAAGCAGCCCAGTTCCATATTCCATCTGAAATCGGCGACATTGAGCGTGATCTCCAGCGTGAAATAAGTCTCATAAATGCGCATATATCAGAAGAATCTTCGAGTCAGAAACCGAATATGACTTTAATTTCAAATTGGAAGGAAAACCTTCTGAACTACAGCAGGAAAAGAGATTCGCTTATACTGGTTATTGAAAAAAAATATCCTGAGTATTATGCTATAAAGTACAACACTCAGATGGCCGGACTCAAGGATATTCCTTCGATAGTAGGTCATAACGGTAATTATATAAATTACGTTTTGTCAGACACCGTACTCTATACCTTTATAGTTAACAGAAGGTATCAGCAAATACTTGCGATTCCGGTGGATTCGTCGTTTTTTAACTGCATAAGAAAGTTCAGGCTATTACTTTCAATGCCTTCACCATCGGATGATGCTTATCTGAAGTTCAATGAATTTCAGACAATCGGGTACACATTGTACAAGAAACTTATTGAACCTATAAAGCCTTATCTTATATCTGACAGGATATTAATATCTCCTGACAATATACTATCGTATCTGCCATTTGAAACAATTCCGTCATCGACTTTAGCCGGAGGAGGTATCAGGTATAAAGATATAAGTTATCTTATGGATAGTTATGACATCTCGTATACTTACTCTGCAACCTTCGCCGCAGAATCAGTTAAGAAGGAGTATGGAAGAAATAATAAATTAATTGCATTTGCTCCTGATTATCCTGAGCCTATTGATATTCAATCTACTTTAATGTCGAGGCAAGGAGGAATGGGAGTGTTGAATGATCTGCCTTTTGCCCGTCAGGAGGCAAAATATGTTTCTGATCTCACAGGTGGGAAGCTATTTGAAAACAGTGAAGCAAAAGAATCTGTTTATAAAAGGGAGTCCGGAAAGTACGACATAATTCATCTGGCAATGCATACGCTCCTGAATGATAAAGATCCGATGCATTCTACTCTTATTTTCTCCAGGGGAAATGATTCTCCNCAAGACGGCTTTCTGAAAACATATGAGGTTTATGGTATTCCACTTAAGGCTAAAATGGTATTCCTGAGTTCCTGTAATACCGGCAGCGGTCTTTTATATTCAGGTGAAGGAATTTTAAGTCTTGCAAGAGGGTTTATTTATTCAGGTAGTCAGTCCGTGGTGATGTCGATGTGGGAAATTGAAGACAAGTCAGGAACTGAGATTGTTGAAAAGTTCTACGATAACCTCAGGAAAGGATATTCGAAAAGCGTTTCACTTAAAAGAGCAAGAATGACATTTCTTAAAAATGCAGATCAGTTAAGATCTCATCCATACTTCTGGGCGACTCTTGTTGTATATGGCAATAATACTCCATTATACTATCCCCGAAAGTTGATTATCATACCTTCAGCTATTCTTATAATTCTTGGTTTACTTGCCGGAGTTTATTACCGGAAACGAAAATATTCCTGATATTCAGGATCTGCTTTAATAAGATCGAGAAGAACTTCCTTGCTGAGATATTTTTTTCTTCGTGCATAAACCTCATTTTTGAGGTTCATTTTAAAGGCTATTTCCTCATAAGAAAGGCCTTCAGAGAATAAATTCAGTACCATTTGCTGATCGGGTTTTAATTCCTGGAATACTCTGCTTACAATTCTTTCAAGAACTGGATCTGCCTGCCCCTCGGTTTCTTCTTCATCCGGAAGGTCAATTTCCAGCTCTATTGTCTTTTGTTTTTTTCGGAGCAGTGCACTCCAGACATTACGGGCAATTCCGAAAAAATATCCTTTTAGATCTGTGGTAAGATCCATATTATTTCCGGTGATCTGGTTATAAAGTACGATTATACTATCCTGGAAAACATCTGAAACATCTTCATTTGAACCGCTATTAGAAAGAACATGATTTTTAACGGATTGAAAATAATTATCATAAAGCCAGTTCAGTATTTTATCATCCTGATCACGAACGCCATTAATTATGTCAATATCAGAAATTTTTTTAAACAACCTCTTGTCGCTTGAAAATCTAACGGCAAATATAGTATTTCCAAATTCCAAAACTCTTTTTACGGGCTATGAGGTTCTGATTTTATCTTAAACATGGGATTATCATAACCAAAATATAAATATCTTTACTTTTTGCCTAAAAATAAATTTCCGGAATTCTAAGATGTCATTTCCCTTTGTAAAACAACCTGATGCCATGGATTGTGGTCCTGCATGCCTTAAAATGGTAGCAGGCTTTTACAAAATAAATTTTTCTCTTGAAACACTCAGAAAAAAGTGTTATATAACAAGGGAAGGCGTTTCATTCCTGGGACTTTCTGAAGCTGCAGATTCTCTTGGCTTTAGAACTATAGGCGTTAAGATCCCTTTTGAAATAATGGCTGAGAATGTTCCATTGCCTTGTATTGTTCACTGGCGTCAGAAACATTTCGTTGTAGTCTATAAAATTAAGAATGATAAAGTATGGGTGGCTGATCCGGCAGTGGGCTTTATTACATTCACTCGTGAAGAATTTGTGAAGAACTGGACATCTACAGTAGTTGACGAAAAACCTGTCGGTTTGGTTTTAATAATTGAACCTACCCCGGAATTCTATAATAATGAGAATGAGAAGGAAAAACGAAACGGTTTCAGATTTCTGTTTAAATATTTCCGGCTTTACAAAAAATATCTATACCAGCTTGTTCTCGGGCTTTTTCTGGGTAGCTGCATCCAACTGGTAATACCTTTCCTGACTCAGGCAATTATTGATATTGGTTTGAATAATAATGATATAGGATTTATTTACATGATCCTTTTCGCCCAGCTTGCCCTTGTTATCGGGAGAATGTCTGTTGAGTTCATAAGAGGATGGCTACTGCTTCATATTGGTGCAAGAGTTAATGTTGCAATCATATCGGGATTTCTCCAGAAACTGATGTCTTTGCCAGTTGCATTCTTTGATACAAAACTTACGGGAGATATTCTTCAGCGAATTGAAGATAATAACAGGATTGAAGAATTCCTTACTTCCGCCAGCCTTAACATTTTGTTCTCTTTCTTCAATCTGTTTGTATTCGGTATTGTGCTGGCTATCTATAGTCTGAAGATCCTTGCATTATTTCTGACAGGTTCAATCTTATACATTTTATGGGTTTCAATGTTTATGAAATCAAGAGCCCGTCTCGATCATCAGCGTTTTAAGCAGATGTCTGTTTCAGGGAGCAAGCTCATAAACATTGTAAACGGTATGCAGGAGATCAAACTGACGCAAAGTGAATTAAGTATGCGTTGGGATTGGGAACGGCTCCAGGCCACCTTGTTTGGTTTAAAAGTAAAAGGACTTAGCCTTATTCAATATCAGTCTGCCGGTGCAACATTTATAAACGAAGTAACCAATGTTCTTATTACCATTGTGGCAGCAACAGCAGTTCTTAAAGGTAACATGACCCTGGGTATGATGCTTGCTGTACAGTTTATTATTGGGCAGCTTAACGTGCCTGTGAGTCAGATAATTGGATTTTTCCGTATGTCGCAGGATGCAAAAATGAGTTTAGACCGTCTGGCTGAAGTGCACAACATGGAAGAAGAGGAACCTGATCCAGAAGTGAAAGTGCGAAAACTTCCTGATAAAAAGGACATATATTTTAATAGTCTTTCTTATCAGTATGAAGGTCCGCGTTCACCTTTTGCCTTAAAAGATATTAACCTTTTTATTGAAGAAAATAATATTACTGCAATAGTTGGAACCAGTGGAAGCGGCAAAACTACTTTGTTAAAGATGCTTCTTGGGTTTTATCATCCTGTTGAAGGCGAAATACTTCTTGGCGACTTGCGTTTATCAAATATAAGCCTGAAAGTGTGGAGAAAAAAAGTGGGTGCGGTTATGCAGGATGGTTTTTTATTTCCCGACACAATTGCTGCAAATATTGCTCCGGGAGAAGAAGAAATCAACGAGGAAAACCTTATTAAAGCTGTTGAAATTGCAAACATAAAAGGATTTATTGAATCTCTTCCTATGGGTTATAATACCAAAATAGGTGCAAATGGTCACGGTTTAAGCGAAGGACAGAAACAACGTTTACTTATCGCCAGAGTAATATATAAGAATCCGGATATCATAATTTTCGACGAAGCAACTAATTCTCTCGATGCTAACAATGAAAAAGTCATTGTTGAGAACCTTGCAGAATTTTTTAAAGGCAAAACAGTTATTGTTGTAGCACATCGTCTGAGTACTGTAAGAAACGCTGATAAAATTGTTGTTTTGGATAGTGGCAGAATAATTGAAACAGGTACACACGAAACACTTATTGAGAAAAGAGGTGCTTATTATAATCTTGTAAAAAATCAACTTGAACTTGGCGGTTAACAAGACTATATGAAAGATCAGAAACCTGAAATATTATATTCCGACCCGGTCAGAGAGATTATGGGTAGACCCCCCGGAAGGATACTCCGTTGGGGAACTACTATCTTATTATCAATTTTTGTTCTTTTTATCGTCTTCGCCTGGCTGATAAAATATCCTGATACAATACCTGCACCGATTGAGATTACCACAACGAACCCTCCTGTTACGCTGGTAACTAAAATAACTGGACATATCAACTCATTTTTTGTTAAGGAAAGAGAAAAGGTAAAAGCAGGTCAACTTGTTGCTGTTATGGAAACTACAGCCTCTTTGGACGAAATTGAACTTCTCAAAAAAACAATAGATACTATCACTGAACCCGAATTACAATCTTATAGGTTATTACCTCAGCTTTCGCACCTGGGCGAGCTTCAGGAATATTATGCCGGTTTCCTGAAAAATCTTTCTGACTTGAATAATTATGTTTCAAACGACTTTTATGGCAGCAGGATAACTTCATTGACAGAAGAAATAAAAGGAATTCAGGAATTTATCAGCAGATTAAGTATTAAAGAAAAACTATATTCTGAAAATCAGCGGCTTGAAGAAAAAAAATATAATAGAGATTCCTCCCTTTTTACCGGGAAGGTAATTCCTGAAAGTGAGTTAGAGACTTCACATCAGGCGTTATTAAAGGTTAATATAGACTTGCAGCAGGCACGGCTTGACCACTCATCTAAAACAATTGATCTTGCCGAAAAACGCCAGCTTCTCGAAGATTACCGTATAACAAGGGTGGAAGAAAAGCAAAAGTTTGTTTCGGTTTTGCGCGAGTCTTTTCTTAACCTGAAAGCACAAATTAATCTGTGGGAAAATAATTATCTGCTCATTTCGCCTATAGAAGGAATAGTTTCATTTACAAAATACTGGAGTGCAAATCAGTCAGTGGTAAAAGATGAACCCGTTGTAACTATAGTACCCGTTGAAACAGGCAGCTTTCTGGGCAGAATATATCTTCAGATGCAAAGTTCAGGAAAAGTAAAAACAGGGCAATCAGTAAATATTAAACTAAGTGGTTATCCGTACCTGGAATATGGAATGGTTAGAGGTATCGTAAAATCTAAATCACTGGTGCCATCAGGCAATACCTACGTTATTGAAATTGAACTGCCGCAGGGTCTTTCTACTTTATATGGAAAAAATCTCGATTTCACTCAGAATATGCAGGGTACCGCTGAGATAATCACTGAAAATATCAGACTGCTGCAAAAGCTCATTAATCCTTTCAGGTATATGGTCTCAAGAAATAAAAAATAATCCCTGGTCATTTTTTCGAATAAGGTTCATAATCTTCATCTTTTGAGGAGGATGGAACAGATTTACCGGAAGAAGGATTTGTATTGATTCCCTGATCATTTTTATTTTTCTTACCGTATTTTTTATATAACCTAATTGCTAAAAAGGCTATCACAGCAATAATTATAAGGATTTGAAAATTATGCATATTGATTTATGATTTATTGTCTTTGTTTAAAATTAAATTAATGCCTGAATTTTCACTCAAATATATACTTTATCCTGCTTAATTCTTAAAATGACTGGTTGATAAGACGATTTGTAAATAATTCTTTCTATTCTCCACTTTCTTCCAAATTGTCTTAATATCTGATTCTCAAATTTATTTATGGCAAAACTTTGAGTTTTATTAAATATTTCAATATTTTCGTACTCTGAAAATCCCATGGATTGCCGTGGTGTAAATTACTGATAAAGAGCTGAATTATAAAAGGATTGATTATGACCAAGAAAAATCCGGATGACTCTGTTCGTGAAGAACAATCCGGGGCAAATGATAATGCCCTCGGAACTGAGGATGCCACACAAGCGGTAAACGCGCAAGAATCTGACTCTCTGGAAACTCCTGAAAAAAAAGAAGATTTACCAGACGAAGTGATTAAAAATGAAGAGAATAAGTTGGAAATTGAACCTGATGGAGAGAAGGAAATTACTGAAGAAACTGAGACTCACGAAACTGTAATTGAAGAAATTGCATCTGATGAAGCTGAGACTCACGAAACTGTATTTGAAGAAATTGCATCTGATGAAACTGAGAATCACGAAACTGTAATTGAAGAAATTGCATCTGATGAAACTGAGACTCACGAAACTGTAATTGCAGAAATTGCATCTGATGAAACTCAATCCTTTGACGACATAGAACTGCCTAAAGTTGATTATTCAGGCTATTCCAAGCATGAACTTGTTGAAACATTAGGCCTTATTGTTGAAAACAGGCCCACTGTGGAAATAAGAGACGATGTGGAAAGGATCAAAATTCTCTTCTATAAAAAACTTAAGAGCGAATCAGAAGAGCGAAAAACCAAATTCCTTGAGGGTGGCGGAAAGATTGAAGAATACAGACAATGGGTTGATCCTGATGATGCACGCGTAAAACATCTTCTTGAAAAATATAAAGAGAAAAAAACTGATTATAATAAGATACAAGAAGCAGAAAAATTCGAAAATCTTAAGAAAAAATACGATATTATTGACAAAATCAAGGACCTTGTCAATAGAGAAGAATCTATAAATAAAACTTTTCATGATTTCAGATCATTACAGAATGAATGGCATTCAATTGGCGTCGTACCTCAGAATTCGCTTAAAGACCTATGGGAGAATTATCATCATTATGTAGAGATCTTCTATGATTACATTAAAATAAATAAGGAACTCAGGGACCTTGATCTGAAAAAGAATCTCGAATCAAAGGTTAGATTATGTGAAAGGGCTGAAGAACTTCTTCTTGAGCCGAATCCGGTAAATGCATTCAGATCATTACAGGATTTTCATAATCAATGGCGCGAAATCGGGCCGGTTCCACAGGAATCGAAAAATGAGATTTGGGAGAGATTCAAAGAAGCAACTTCTCAGATCAATAAGAGACATCATGAGTACTTCGAAAAACAGAAAGACGATCAGAAAAAAAATCTTGATGCCAAAATAGCTCTTTGTGAAGAAGTGGATGCAATAAATTTACTTGAAATCAAAAACTTCAAAGAATTTGATGAACGTGCTGAAAAGGTTGTCGAACTTCAAAAAATGTGGAGGACAATCGGATTTGCTCCTAAAAAACAGAATAATAAAGTTTATCAGAGATTCAGAGAAGCCTGTGATACCTTTTTTGAAAAGAAAAGAGGGTTTTATGCTGATAACAAGGAGATTCAACTGAATAATCTTCAACTTAAGACCGAATTATGTATACAGGCTGAATCTCTTCAGGAAAGTACCGATTGGAAAGCAACCTCTGATGCCCTGATTAAGCTTCAGAAAGAGTGGAAAGAAATTGGTCCCATACCACGAAAACAATCGGAAAAATGCTGGAAAAGATTCCGGAAAGCTTGTGACCATTTCTTCAATAGGAAAACTGAATTTTTTGCAGCTCTTGATACATCATACGAAGATAACCTCAAAGCCAAGCTTGCCTTAATTGATGAACTTGAAAAATTTGAACCCGGGTCAGATGTTCAGGCTGCTTTCGAACATCTGAAGGAGATTCAGAGGAAATGGACCGAGATAGGCTTCGTTCCTTTTAATGTAAAAGATGAGATCACCAATAAATACAGAACCGCAATCAATAAGGAATTTGATAAACTGAAAATTGCAGATGAAGACAGGAGTATCCTTAAGTATAAAACCAAACTCGATAATCTTAAGGCAAATCCAAAAGCTTCGCGAAAAGTAAGAAACGAGAGGGATAAATTCTTTATTAAAATTAAGCAGCTCGAGGGTGATATCGTGTTATGGGAGAATAATATTGGTTTCTTTGCAAAATCTACTAATGCGGATACTATGATAAAAGAAGTTGAAGAAAAAATAGAGAATGCCAAAAAGCTGATTAAAACTCTGGAAGAAAAAGTTAAGATAATAGACCAGTCTGGTCTTGATGATTAATGAAAATATTATAATTTAATTAACAAATAAACTTTCATTGCTTTGGCAGACGTTAAGTACGTATTCGTTACAGGAGGTGTGACTTCTTCACTAGGAAAAGGTATTATTTCATCTTCGCTTGCTAAGTTATTACAGGCCAGAGGTTATTCGGTAACAATTCAGAAACTCGATCCTTATATAAATGTGGATCCTGGTACGCTTAATCCCTATGAGCACGGAGAATGTTATGTAACTCTTGACGGTGCTGAAACAGATCTTGACCTGGGCCATTATGAAAGGTTTTTAAATGTACCGACAAGCCAGGCAAATAATGTTACTACTGGTAGAATATATCAGTCTGTAATTAATAAGGAAAGAAAGGGTGATTATCTTGGAAAAACGGTTCAGGTTATTCCTCATATTACCGATGAAATAAAAAGAAGGATAAAACTTGTCAGTTCGGGAGATAAATATGATATCGTTATTACTGAAATAGGCGGTACGGTGGGCGATATAGAATCGCTTCCGTATATAGAGTCTGTACGTCAGCTAAAATGGGAGCTGGGACCACAAAACTGTATAGTAATTCATCTGACGCTTGTACCATATCTCTCATCAACAGGCGAATCCAAAACAAAGCCTACACAACACTCTGTAAAAGAACTTCTTGAAACCGGAATACAGCCCGATGTATTAGTCCTAAGAACAGAACGTCATCTTAACGAAGATATTAAGAAAAAAGTTGCTCTCTTCTGTAACGTTGAAGAGAATGCAGTTATTGAATCAGTTGATGTTTCCACTATTTATGAGGTACCAATAAAAATGCTGGAAGAGGGTCTCGATAAGACAGTTCTGAGAAAAATGGCACTTCCTGTCGATCCTGTGCCTCCCCTTACCGAATGGAGAGAATTTCTTACTAAACTGAAAAATCCGAAACATTCTATAAAAGTTGGACTAGTAGGAAAATATGTGGAACTTCCGGATGCTTACAAATCCATCGCAGAGTCATTTGTTCACAGCGGTGCAATGAATGAATGCGAAATTAACGTTGAATACATTCATTCAGAAGAAATTACTGAAACAAATGTTGAGAAGAAACTTAGCGGTTTGGATGGTATACTTGTTGCCCCTGGTTTTGGCTCACGGGGTATCGAAGGAAAAATATTAACAGCTATGTATGCACGGATAAATAACATTCCATTTTTAGGAGTTTGTCTTGGTATGCAATGTGCTGTAATTGAATTTGCAAGGAATGTTCTTAACCTGGAAGGCGCACATTCAACAGAAATTAATCATAAAACAAAATATCCGGTAATTGATCTGATGGAAGAACAAAAAAGTATCATAGATAAAGGTGGAACAATGAGACTGGGAGGATATAAATGCATTATTAATAAAAATTCCAAAACATTCGATGCTTATCAGAAAACGGAAATTATTGAAAGGCACAGACACCGTTATGAATTCAATAATAAGTATTTCGAAGATTTTAAAAGTCATGGCATGATACCGGTGGGTATTAACCCTGAATCGGGTCTGGTAGAGATCATTGAAATACCTGATCATAAGTGGTTTGTCGGAGTACAGTTTCATCCGGAATATAGCAGTACCGTAGTAAATCCACACCCTTTGTTTGTAGGTTTCGTCAAAGCCTGTATAGGCTAGAAACACCTGAATGCAGTTTCAGAACAATTAGTGAATATAATTTTCAAAATTTTAAACCAATAATTTTAATTCACATTTAAGAATGGATAGAAATACAATAACAGGCCTTATTCTGATATTCGTAATCTTTATAGGGTTCAGTTTATATAATACCAGCAGAACAAATAAAACTTTTGAAAAGGAAGTTGCATTGGCAGAAGCAGATTACGCGAAAGGAGATCTTGAAGATGCCAGGGCGGAATATATAAATGCGCTGAGATTAAAGCCGACCCAACCTGAAGCTCTTGCCAGAATAAACGAGATTAACCTAAAGCTAGGAAACGTACCCGCAAATCAGAAAACGGATTCATTGAAATTACAGCAGGCAACTTCAGTCCCTTCAGTATCCAAAGATTCGGTAGTGCTAAATGATGTGAACCAATACGGTGTATTCGCTAAATCAGTAAGCGGGGAAAATGAATTTATTACGCTCGAAAACAATAAAGTCGAACTCAAAATCGCGCTGAAAGGAGGAAGAGTATATTCCGCCAGATTAAAGGATTACAAGACTTTTGATGGCAAAGCCCTTTATCTTTTTTCAGGCGACTCTACTATTTTTGGATTCAACTTCTTTACAAGCGATAATAAGGCTGTTCAAACCAATAACTTGTATTTCAAACCTGTATCTGATCAAAAATCATATAAAGTCGGCTCCAGTCCTGAAAGTGTAGTTCTCAGACTTTTCGCCGGTGATGATAAATATATTGAATATAAATATACCCTTGCCCCTGATAAATATATGGTTGACTTTAGCGTTAACTTCAAATCGATGGAAGGCGTTATTGCTTCAAACCAGAACAGCCTTACATTAGACTGGAAAATGTATATCCCTCAACAGGAGAAGGGGAGACAGAACGAGGAAAATTATTCTGATGTTACTTATAAATATTATCAGGATGATGTTACTTATTTAAAACAAAGACAAAGCAAGGAACTGGAGAAAGCCGATATAACGACCAAACTTAGATGGGTTGCTTTTCAGGATCAATTCTTTTCTTCAGTCATCATATCGAACGATTTCTTTCTTAATGGCTCGCTTTCTTCTACCCGGACATTGTCTTCTAAAAAATATATACGATATTATACTTCTGAAGTTGGAGTACCATATAATCCATCATCTTCCAATGCTATTAGCCTGAAGTTGTATTATGGACCCAATAGTTATACTATTCTTAGAAAAGAAGGACTTGAGCTCGACAAACTGGTTTTCTTAGGCAAAAATATTATTGGGTGGATCAACAGGTTTGCAATTATTCCAATTTTTAACTGGCTAAATCATTTCATAAATAATTTTGGATTAATTATTCTTATTCTGACTATAATAATAAAAGTTGTTCTTTTCCCTCTGACCTTTAAATCATACCAGTCACAGGCAAAAATGCAGGTTCTTAAACCTATGGTAGAGGAACTTGGGAAGAAATTTCCCAAGAAGGAAGATGCGATGAAAAAGCAACAGGCTACCATGGATCTGTACAAACGGGCAGGAGTTAATCCGATGGGAGGTTGTCTGCCGATGTTACTGCAGATGCCTATTCTCTTTGCTATGTTCCGGTTCTTCCCTGTTTCCATTGAATTACGGCAGG
>WSSedB1CaDRAFT_10000177_pt1 | contig 30863 bp, 25 predicted proteins | sample WetSurSB1Cattail_FD_9460 | JGI IMG/M metagenome (IMG submission 9460)
CGTATTCTTCATAGTGATGAATTTCTTATCAACTATATTATTCCCGGTCGAAAATTTTCTTTTGAATTTATTTAAGCAACAAAAAATCTTCCCTGCCATAACGGTAGAGAAGATTTTTTTTGCTTATTATTTATAANCAGGCAAATCCGGCTTGATTAAAACTGCGGCTTTATAGTCTTTCTCAGCNTCCGCTGTTTTTCCTTGCTGCTTGTACAGCATTCCCCGACGATAAAGAAGCACAGCATTCTTCGCATCGATCTTNAGACCCTCTGTATAATCAGTAATTGCCTTGTCCAACGATCCCATTTTTTCATAAAGAACCGCACGGTTTGCATAGTAAACCACAGACTTCGGATTCAGCGAAATCGCTTTTGTAAAATCTTCAAGTGCTGCCGGACGATTTTCTGAAAGATCATTTTCTATTGCCCTATTATTATAAAGATCGGCGGCAGCCTGCTGCGGTTCCAGATTAATTGCCTGGGTGAAGTCTGCTACAGCCGCCTTATGATCTTGCTTTAAGCGATATGTAATCCCGCGTTCAGCATAGATTGCCCCAGCTTTCGGTTCCATTTCAAGAACCTTCGTAAAGTCTGCAATCGCTTGATCATATTCTTTCATTGAACGATATGTCCCCCCACGATTTGCATAAGCGATAGAAGCCTCAGGCTGCAACTCAATTGCCTTACCAAAGTCCTTTAAAGCATCATCATAACGCTGCAGCTTTGCAAAGGCAACTCCACGTCCATTATAACTTTCACCCTTATCAGGTTCCAACTCAATTGCCTTTGTATAATCTTTCAAAGCATCTTCATATTTCTGTAAGGCTTCATATGCATAGCCTCGGTTCGTATAAGCAACACGAGCTTCCGGAGCAAACTCGATTGCCTTTGTATAGTCAGCAATTGCTTCCTCATACTTATTCTGAAAACGATAGACTACGCCGCGATTGATATAGGCCGATACATTTTTCGGATCAAGCAGCAAAAGCTTCGTATAGTCTTTTTCTGCTTCACTATAGTTCTGCATCGTCATATAAGTAATACCACGATTTAGATAAGCAATTCCATTTTTGGGTTCCAATAAAATCGCTTTAGAAAAATCCCCCCCCCCCCCCCCCCCAAGTTTTATAGCCTGAGTATAGTTTTTGACAGCATCTTCAAAGTTCTGCTGCTTAAAGCTTTCATTACCGGCAACCAATGCTGCCATATCCGGGGATACAGTCGTTGCTTGTGCTGTTACCGGCTGTTGCGCAGCTATTGCAGCAGGTGCTTCTGCTGCGCTAACCGTTGACATACTTACTAACATTGCCATAACAGACGCTGTTAAAAATACTTTTTTCATGAAAATCCCCCTATTATTTTATCTTATTCTCTAATCGCAAACTTTCCTTCTTCGGTGATGATACTTATTTTTTCCTTTTTTCAGTGCGGTCATAGTAAACGTAAATACACTCGCACAGCTAATAAATATCATAATGATGAGCATGCTTTTTAAAAAAGCTGTAACAAAACAAAAAGACACAGCCCGATGCCTGCACCCACGATGGACCCATTCATGCGAATCCACAAAAGGTCAGGCTCCACCTTGTCATAGACAAGATGATTCATTTGCTCATCCGTCATGTTGGAAAGAACTTCCCGCACGATGGTTCCCACCATCGTCTGCGCTTGCAAAACCGTACGCCCGGCAAGATCATAAAGGAACCGGTCCATCATTTTCTGCAGCCGTTCATCCGTCTGCAGGGCCTTACAGCAGCCTTGGATCTCTAGCAGGAAAACCCTCCGCAGGATTTTTTCAAGTGAAGCCCCCGACTCTTCGGCTGAATGATTAAGCAACTGCCGCCGCAGTGCAGCAGCAGCCTCCTTTAGCTTTATTTCAAGTGGCAGATCTGCCAGCACATCTGCACGCCAGGACACAAAAAACTGCTGAAACTCATTATTCTGGACCGTCTTCTGTACAGCACTATGCAGCGTCCGCAAAATCATCTGCCGCGTCAGGCTGTCCTCCTGACGCATTTCTGCCAAAAGAGTGAGAAGCTGCTTCTGCAAAAGTTCGGCTGCCTCCGTGTAGTTCACAATATTCATTGCCTGTGCAATACTTGCAAAAAATGTTTTTACCGTATCAGCTGTCTTTTGCTGACTGTAATCTTCAAGAAGTTTCTCGATCACTTGAAGCGCTTCTGGTGTATTTACTTTTTTTTCGAAAAAAGCAATAATATTTATCACAAGATCCTGCTCTTTTTCCCGACAAATCCATTCACCAATATCCGCAAAAAGCTCCTCCTGCGGAATTGCCGACAGTTTGCGACGAAAATCATCTGCCAGCAGTGTCGGGTTAAGCTGCTGTAATTTGCGGCGGCTATAGTGAATCAGCCAGCGCAGCAGCATCTCCTGCTGTTCTTTTTTATTCAACCATTCCAAAAAAAGTGCTAAAAATTTCAAATGCTTAATACGTTGGAAAATCTTTTTCTTTGAAAAGAACTCACCCTGTACCATCGTCACGCAGGCCGTAACAAAAACATCACGCTTACGTGGCAGAATAGCCGTATGATAAGGAAATCCCAAAGGTTTACGAAAAAGTGCCGTCACCGCAAACCAGTCGGCTACACCACCAATGAGTGCTGCTTCGCAGCAAAACTGAAATCCATGGGCAACAATACTGTGTGGATATTCCAGCCGCAAGCAAAGCGAAAAAACAAAAAACATAGTTGCCGCTGCCAGCGTCTTATCAGCTTTATTATAAGACTGCCAAAGACCCATTATCCCCACATCCTTTCTACAACAAAAGCTACGGTATAGAGCAGCATGCCAACAATTGAACCAACAATTGAACCATTGATACGAATCATCTGCAAATCATCGGCGACACGTGACTCGACAAATACAACAAGATTTTCATCCGTAAACTCTTCCAGCCGTTCCCGAATAAGTTGATTGATAAAATCATGATGGCGATCAATTTCACCCGCTAAAATACGCTTAATAAAGCTGTCGCAACGAAGCTGTTGTCGTTTATCCGCCGCAAAAGTATCAATTTTTTCATCGATAAAGGCATTGACTTTAGGCAGCCAGACCGACTCTGCCTGTCTGACATGCTGATCCAACCACTCAGAAATCAGTCCATCAACATGAATGTGATTCACAAGTTCTGCCCACCACCGCAAAAAATCCGCCCTAAAAACACGATCCGCCTCCAGCGCTGTCACCTTGTTTTCCATCCAGAGGCGCAATTCACCTCGTGCCGGGACACCCGGGTCCTTCAATTCTTCCAAATATGCAAGCAGTTCGTTTGTAAAAACCACACACAAACGTTCTTCCGATAAATCCATCGCCTGAATCAGAAGCATCCGACCAAGCGAATTATTTTCATAGCGTGCCTTAATCACAGAAATATTTTCACGCAAAATTATCTGCAGCTCTGGATCGACTACACTTCGTTTTGCTATTTCCAACAGAAAAAAAACAATATCATCTGCATACCCCTGCTTCAAGGACTTTTTCACAATCTGCAAAACACTCTCTGCCAAAGAAAGCTCATCCAAACTCCGACGCACCACTCTGTCAAGTTCCCGACCAATAGACTTTGTATCCAGCTTACGGACCACATCGGTAAGCAGTGCATCAAGAATATACTTCAGTTTATCACGTCCGTCTTTATTTTCCAGATAGTTCACAAGCATTTGTGCCGTGTCTTGCTTATGAACCACCTTCATAATGTTTGTCGAATTCAAAAGATCATCACTGGCAAAATCAACGATTGCATCCATAATTCGTTTGCGATTGCGCACAAGAATCTGTGTGTGATACGAAATCCCCAGCGGCTTACGAAAAAGTGCTGTCACCGCAAACCAATCAGCCAAGCCTCCGATCATCGCCGCCAAAAACCCATTATTAATAAGACCGCCGCTAAAACCTGCATTTGTATACGGATACGTAAAAATAAATCCTGCCACACTCACAAGCAGTGCCCCGGTCGCTTTATATCGCTTCTGCATAATCTCACCTCAAAATTCTTACATAGCCTTATCTATTTCGCTATACACATCTTTTTCTCCTGCAAAAGATCCACGCTATACATTACTGCTTTTTTCCCAGCAAAAAGGAGTGTGCAGTTTCTGCAGCACTCCTTTTTGCTTACAATACTCCTATAACCGACATTTGAAATCTTCATACCCAAATTTCTTTATAATTTTCCAATGACGCTCTTCATCGACTGCAATTATAGACGGCAGTTTCATACCATTAAATGTATTATTCTTTACCATTGAATAGATTGCCATATCACAAAAAACAATACGATCACCAATTTGCAAAGGTGCATCAAAGGAATATGTGCCAATAATATCACCCGCAAGACACGTTGGGCCACCAAACGTATAGGAATACTTTTTTTCGCCTGGTTCACCGCTGCCAATCACCGCTGGACGATATGGCATCTCTATGACATCCGGCATATGGCAGGCCGCCGACGTATCGAGAATAGCGATTTTTTTCCCATTGTCAATAATCTCAAGTACTGTCGACACAAGAAAACCTGCATTAAGCGCAACCGCCTCACCCGGCTCAATATAGACCTCAAGCCCGTAGTCTTCCTGCATATGGTGGATACACTTCTCAAGACGTAACCGATCATAATCATCGCGTGTGATGTGATGGCCCCCACCAAAATTTATCCACTTCATCTGATGAAGATACCTGCCAAACTTCTTCTCAACCGCCATGAGCGTTTCTTCCAAAGCATCAGAATTCTGCTCGCACAGCGTATGAAAATGAAGCCCCGTAAGGCCTTTAAGTTTTTCCGGCACAAAATTTTCCAGCGTTGTACCAAGTCGTGATCCCGGTGCACACGGATCATAAATCGCGTGATTCTGCGTCGAACATTCCGGATTAATGCGAATGCCGCATTCCTTTCCTTTTGCAAGTGCTGTTGGGCCAAACTTTTCCCACTGTGAAAACGAATTAAAGATAATGTGATCGCAAATCTCTACAATTGCGTCGAACTCATCAGAGCAATATGCCGGTGAAAAAATGTGGTTTTCCTTCTCCGAAGGCATTTCTTCATGTGCAAGCCGTGCCTCATAAAGACCACTTGCCGCAGTCCCCGCGAGATACTTCCCTACGAGCGGATAAAAATGATACATGGAAAAAGCCTTCTGCGCGAGAAGAATATGACAGCCAGTTGCCTTCTGTATTTCATCAAGTATTGCCAGATTCTTTTTAAGCAGCAATTCATCAATAACATAGCACGGTGTCGGAACCTCCTGCCATTCCTTATTGTATCCTGGTACCATGCTCAATCCACCATTTCCGGCTGGAAACTTTCTTTCCACGGCAGACCCCACTTGTTAAGTGCATCCATGAACGGATCAGGATCAAACTCTTCAATATTATGTACTCCCGGCTTCTTCCATTTCCCCGTCATAACAAGCATGGCGCCAATCATTGCCGGAACGCCCGTCGTATAGGAGATCGCCTGTGAGCCAACTTCCCTGTAGCATTCCTGATGATCACAAACATTATAAAGATAGTAGCTCTTGACCTTATTATTCTTCTTTCCACGGAAGATACAGCCAATATTTGTCTTACCTTTCGTACGTGGACCAAGACTTGCCGGATCTGGTAATACTGCTTTAAGAAACTGAAGCGGTACAATCTTCTTACCTTCAAAATCAATTGGAACAATTGATGTCATACCAACATTTTCCAAACATTTGAGATGCGTAAGATAACTCTGCCCAAATGTCATATAAAAACGAATACGCTTGATGCCTTTAATATTGAGGCCAAGAGATTCGAGTTCTTCATGATGGAGCAGATACATATCTTTTTCACCAATTTCCGGAAAGTTATAGACACTCTTTATTTCCATTGGCTCCGTCTCAATCCATTTTCCGTTTTCCCAATAGCTTCCTTTTGCTGATACCTCACGGATGTTAATTTCCGGGTTAAAGTTTGTAGCAAATGGATAACCGTGGTCACCGTCATTGCAGTCGAGAATATCAATATAGTTAATTTCATCAAACTCATGCTTCATTGCATAGGCACTGAATACACCCGTCACACCCGGATCGAAGCCACTGCCAAGAAGTGCTGTAATACCTGCCTTCTCAAAACGTTCTCTATAAGCCCACTGCCATTTATATTCAAATTTCGCCGTATCGACTGGCTCATAATTCGCCGTATCTACATAGTTTGTCTTTGTTTCCAGGCATGCATCCATAATTGTAAGATCCTGATACGGCAGTGCAAGGTTTAGCACAACATCCGGCTTAACCTTGTTAATAAGCTTTACAAGTTCATCAACATGGTCTGCATCGACCTGTTCCGTTGTTATCCGCGTCCTGCTGCCACCCTCCAGTTTTTTCTTAAGTGCATCACATTTGCTCTTTGTACGACTGGCAATACAGATTTCTTCAAACATCTCACTATTTTGACAACATTTGTGTATTGCGACACTCGCAACTCCACCACAACCAATAATCAATGCTTTTCCCATTTATAAAAGACCTCCCTTATTTATTGTAAACTCTATATTTTTACTCTTACTTATACCATGGATGGTCCTTCAATGTAAGGACGTTCAAGACTCAATAAAAGCTCACGCAGCAACTTCAGGGCAACTGCTGTCGATGCACCGCTCTGATCATAGACCGGCGAAAGCTCATTCATATCGCAGCCAACAATATTGAGCTTTGTAACTTTCAGTATGGCGTCCAGCAGGGAAAGGAAACTTACACCACCCGCTTCTGGTGTCCCCGTTCCCGGAAATACAGACGGATCAAGTATATCAAGATCAAGCGTGAAATAGACTGGTTTACCCGCAAGTTGTGCAATGACAGTCTCCAAGCCATCAAAGTTAAACATCTGCAAGCTTGTATGATTTTTAGCCCAGCAAAACTCATCACGCTCGCCACTACGGATTCCAAACTGAAAAATATGGTTATCGCCAACCATTTCCCAGACACGCTTTAAAACCGTTGCATGTGACAACCGTGCACCAAGATATTCTTCACGCAGATCGGTATGCGCATCAAAGTGAATAATATGCAGATCCGGATATTTCTCAAAAACGGCCCGAACTGCACCAAGTGTTACAAGATGTTCTCCCCCAATCATGAGTGGCTTTTTTTTATCAGCAATGACTTCTGCCGTAAAATCATGGATAGAAGCCAATGCCTTCTCTGTATCCCCGAAACAAAGTTCAAGGTCGCCACCATCAAAGACAGCTGCATCCTCCATATCCAGGTCCTGATAGGGACTATAAGTTTCAAGCCCATACGACTCTGCACGCATCGTACGGCTCGCAAAGCGCGTCCCCGGACGATAGGACGTTGTCGAATCGAATGGTGCACCGAACAATACAATGCGCGCATCCTTATACTCACCCTCGCAGCCCAGAAAAGTTTCTATATTTTTATTCAACATCGCGTAACATTTCCTCCACATAGTTTGGCAGTGCAAACGAGCCAGCATGCAACTGCGTATTATAGTAACGCGTCTTCAGACCCAGCGCATTCCACTTGACCCAGTTTGCGTCCCTAATCGGATGGTACTTCTTCGATGCAAAACCAAAAAGCCAGTGACCTGATGGGTACGTCGGAATATGAGCCTGATATACGCGGCTTATCGGAAACGACTCAACAATACGCTTATGCGCACGCTGCATGGCATAAGCATCTTCTTTGTAGAATGGACTTTCATGCTGATTGACCATGACACCGTCTTCCCTCAGTGCCTTGTAACAGTTGCCATAGAATTCCTTTGTAAAAAGTCCTTCGCCGGGACCAAACGGATCCGTTGAATCAACAATAATGAGATCATATTCATTTTCGCAATGACGAATGAATTTAAGACCATCCTCATAATAGGAATGAATACGCGGATCACCCAGACAGCCCGCGGTATGCGGCAAATATTTCTTGCAAATTTCGACGACAAGTTCATCGATTTCCACGAGATCAATATGTTCTATTGTCGGATAGCGCAAAAGTTCCCGCACAGTACCACCATCACCACCACCGATAACAAGAATGCGCTTTGCCGATGAATGTACGCACATTGGCACATGAACGATCATTTCATGATAGATAAATTCATCTTTTTCCGTAAGCATCATATAACCATCCAATGTTAAAAAACGACCAAATTCCTTTGAATCAAAAATATCAATACGCTGAAACTCACTTTTCCCCGAATAAAGCTGCCTGTCAACCTTTATCGAAAAATCAACATAAGGTGTATGCTTTTCCGTAAACCAAAGTTCCATATCAAAGATCTCCCTTCATGACATTCAAACGTTCAATATTCATATCCTCCGGGCCTGTCATTGAACAGCCCTTTTTCTTGGCATAAGCGATATAGGTGAGAATTTCACCCGTAATAAGCTCGCCCGGTGCAAGAATCGGTATTCCAGGAGGATAGCACATAACAAACTCGCTGCACACCCTGCCAACCGTGTCATTAATCGGCAAAGATTCTTTGTCCGCATAGAACGCCTCCTGCGGTCCGCATATAACCTGCGGATTGATATACTCAGCCGCAAGCATTCCCGAACGATCCTTGCGATAATTTCGTCGTATCTCCGATAGGGAAGATACAAGCCGCTCGATATCCTTTGGGCGATCACCCACTGACACATACGCCAGAAGATTCGCGATATCACCAAACTCTGTCTGGATATCGTATTCGTCACGCAGGATATCATAGACCTCAATGCCTGCTAACCCGATGGGGCGCGTAAAAACTGACAGCTTTGTTATATCGAAATCGTAGATAGAGTCCCCATTCACAAGTTCCTTCGAATATGCATAATAATCACCTATCGCATTGATTTCTCCACGTGCATACTCAACAAGATTAATCACTGAATCAAACAATGCTTTACCTCGAATTGCGAGATTGCGTCTCGATATATCAAGACTCACCATCAAAAGATATGAGCCACTCGTCGTCTGCGTTAAATTTATAATTTGCCGTACATAGCCTGCATGAATCTGCGGGCCAACTAATAAAAGTGAGCTCTGGGTCAATGACCCGCCTGACTTGTGCATGCTGACCGCTGCCATATCAGCCCCGATATGCATTGCTGCATCCGGCAGCTTATCACTAAAATAGAAATGTGTACCATGTGCCTCATCTACCAGCATCAGAAGTCCATGACGATGTGCCAGCTCTGTAATCGACCGAAGATTCGAACAGATTCCATAATAAGTTGGATTATTGACAAAAACAGCCTTAGCGTCAGGATTTTCCCGAATTGCCTTTTCTACTTCACTAAGACGCATGCCTAGTGATATCCCCAGATTATGATCCATCTGAGGATTCACATAGACCGGAACCGCTCCGCAAAGAATCATAGCATTAATCACACTACGATGTACATTACGCGGCAGAATGATCTTATCACCACGTTTACAGACGGTGAGCACCATCGTCTGTACCGCCGAAGTTGTACCACCTACCATAAAAAAAGCCTGGGCTGCCCCAAAGGCTTCAGCTGCCAGTGCCTCTGCTTCCTTAATGACGGATACCGGATGACAAAGATTATCAAGAAGCTTCATTGAGTTCACATCGACTGACATACATTTTTCCCCCAGAAACTCCGTAAGCTCCGGATTACCCCGCCCACGTTTATGTCCTGGAACATCAAAAGGAACCAGCCTCATTGTCTTTAATTTTTGCAGTGCCTCCAAAACCGGTGCCCTGTCCTGTGAATAATATCCCATGCGCTCGTTCATTCCCCCTTATTTCAGCTTAAAACACATTTGTCCCACTGTAAATCTCAATCATTTCACGGCGCAGACTATTACCTATCTCCAACCGTGTTTTGGGCGGAATTTCATAAATATCCGTATTAAAAAGATAATTCTTTAGATCCGGCTCCTTTATCAGCATTTTCGTATGAAAAATATTGGCCTGATAAATATTGATATCAACGGCATCATAGTCGTCAAGTGTTTCTTTCTTTATATAATCCTGAATTGATGTAATTTTATGATCCATAAAGAGCTTTTTACCCGTCACATCACGCGTAAAACCGCGTACACGATAGTCCATCGTAATAATATCCGAATCGAAATTTCCGATGAGATAGTCGAGCGTTTTAAGCGGCGTGATCTCACCGCATGTTGCGACATCAATATCTACCCGAAACGTTGCAATGCTCGTATCCGGATGAAACTCCGGATACGTATGCACAGTAACATGGCTCTTGTCGAGATGTGCCACAACCGTATCACGCATTGGTTTACTCATTGGTTTCTTATGCCCCGCGATGATCGCTGCTTCTTCTGCTATGAGAAAAGTCACACTTGCCCCCTGCGGATCATAATCCTGCTTGGCAATATTAAGCACATGCGCACCAATCATTTCTGTTACCCGAAATAAAATCTTTGTCAGGCGCTCCGAGTTATACTGTGAATCGATATATTCAATATAATCATGCTGCTCCCGCTGAGATTTTGCATAGCATATATCATAAATATTAAAACTCAACGACTTTGTCAAATTATTGAACCCATATAATTTTAACTTTTCTTCCACCAAAATCCGACCCTCTTTCCTGCCCTTTACTTCCCTTATTTTTGCACACAAAAAAACCCAAGCCAAACGTAAGCACACGCTTCCATTCACTTGAGTTCATCTACAGTAATAAGAGACCTGGACTATTTTTCCGCTCTTACCTGTAAGCATCAGAGTCTATATAGCAAGAATTTACTTTTACCACTCTTATTGATTGTTTCACAAGTGTGACGCACGTCACTTTACACAGTTTGTTTAACCAACTTATAAAATTAGAGCTTCAGCTCAATCAATAAAGCAACGAAAGTTGCCAATTCGGCATTTGACCCGGCTGTCCGTATGGCCTGCTTTTTTCATCCCATGAAAAAATAGTCAAAGATCCCTGCATATGCAGTATTAAATGTCATACTGTTTTCGGCTCTAATCACCTGAAAACACTTTCCTTATTATAGCATTGCACCTATTATTATGCAACCCTGTCCCACACCGGATCGTTAAAACAATTCTACATTCTTCTATAGCAAAAACAGAACAAAAATAGCATTTCTCATTACTATCCTCGTTCTGCTTCCGTTCATACCAAAGCTTTTAAAAATCAAGCAGTGTCTTACCTTCGCCAGCTATACTACCGAAATCTTTTGTAAAAACATCAACCGCGCTCGTCGTCGATGCACAAACGATAAGGTTTCGCAAAATATCCGGTGCAGCCGTTATAGAACCAATCCCCGCTTTACAAAGCTCAAGAACCTGTTGAGAATTTTTAAAGCTTGCCGCAAGTACATCCGCCTTGAGTCCATAAAGACAAAACATCGTATGAATATCTATTGCTGTCTTTACACCATCTGCACCAAGGTTATCAATACGATTAACATAAGGTGCCGTATATCTCGCTCCGGCCTTTGCTGCCATAAAAGCCTGCATTGCCGTATAAATCGCCGTCGCCGTGATCGCTTTAACTCCCTTTGCATGCATCGCCGCCATTGCCTTAAAGCCTTCTTTCGTCACCGGGACCTTAACATACGTATCACTGCCGAGTTCATCCCAGATGTGCTGTGCTTCCCTTAGCATACTTTCTTTATCCTGCGATACAAGCTGGGCATGAAGTTGTGCTTCCTTTGGCAGAAATGCACGGATTTCTTTAAGCACCTTCATCGGATTCCCCCCCACCTTTTTCAGTATAGATGGATTCGTTGTAACGCCATCATATGGAAACTCTTCATAAAGCGCCTTAATTTCATTGATATCGGCATGATCGACTAAAATCAACATAGCAAATTCCCCCTGTTTTATCTTTTTCCTTTTGCACAATTCACTTTCTTTTTTTATTATAAATCTTTCATTCGTAAATTTCAAGCATTCTTTTGAAGCTTAACTTATATTTTATCATAGGATGTTCGTGCTATGATTTCATCCTGCAATTTACCATCAAGCTCTGTAAAGTAAGCGGTATATCCAGCAACACGAACTGTCAAACTGCGATAAGCCTCCGGGTTCTTTTTTGCCAGCAGAAGATCCTCACGCCGCAGAACGTTAAATTGAATATGCGGTATCTCAAGATCAACAAAAGTACGCAGGAATCTGCCAAACTTATCACGCCCGCTTTCTGTTGCAAAAAACTCCGGCAGAAACTTCATGTTGAGAAGACCACCATTCGTCGTCAGATCATTATCAAGCTTCGACACCGACTTCAATACAGCCGTTGGTCCTTTGATGTCACGGCCGTAGACCGGCGAGAGCCCGCCATCAGCAAGCGGAGTTCCTGCATAACGGCCATCCGGTGACGCTCCGACATTCTCTCCCATCGGTACATGGGCTGATACTGTATACATTCCCGTGTGATACGGACCGCCGCGATAGTTCTTGTAGTTTCCTAACTTATTTTTAAAATAACGCGCCCATTTTGTTCCGAGCGCATCCACCCAGGCAACATCATTACCGTACTTCTCTGCTTTATTGAGCAGCCTTGCCCGCAGAACTTCTTTGCCAGCAAAATTATTTTGCAAAGCCCGGATCAATTCCACCCGATCAATACACTTTTCATCATAGACAAGCTTCTTGAGTGCTGCCAGACTGTCAGCAATATTTGCTACTTGTATCATCTGGATGCCGGACAGATTATAGTGTGCACCACCGCGCGTAACATCAAGCCCTTTTTCCATGCAGTCATTAATGACAGCAGAAAGAAAAGGTGTCGGCAAAATATCAATATGTGCTTTTTCTACCTGTTCACAAGCCCTAATCATGCGTTCCATGAAATAATCAATCATCCTGGCAAAACTACTTTCCAGCTCAGAAAAAGTTGTATATGTCTCAAGTCCTCCATAATCTGGTCCCAGCTTTTCCTGCGTTAGCAGACAAACTCCATGATTCAACGTAAGTTCTAAAGCCTTATTGAGATTGAACATCGCCGCATCGCTCCACCCCAGGCTATTCCCCTGCGTCGTAAGCTCAACGCAGCCAACAATTGCATAGTCAAGCGCATCCTGCCGCTCAATTCCAAGGTCCAGCATGCCCTTAATAACCGAGGTATCATTAAAAAACTGTGGCATACCGCTTCCCTTCGCCACGACCCGAATAGCTGCCTGCAAAAGTTTCTCTGATGTTCCCTTATTGAGACGTAGTGACAGATTCGGTTGTGGCAAACCGATTTCCTCCTGTGCTTTAAGCAATATATATGAAAGTTCATTTTCCATAGAATATCCTTCGTTATAACCCGCCCAGTGCAATATTGAAGCCAATTGGAAACCCAGCAAAATATTTTGCACTGTTGCGATTGCGCATATAAACAATTTCATTGAATTTCAGCCACAAGCATTCTACAATTTCAAGTGCCCGTTCCTCTGTAACAACTCCTGCCTTTTTATCTTTTTCATAGAATGGATAGAGATACACATCTACGCGTCCCGGTGAAAAAGACGATGCATTTGACTCCATCTGCAATATAACAAACAAAAACCACAGTGACTGTACTGCTTCATGAAAGGTTTCCGGTGGCTGCATCGCAATTTTTNCACAAATATCTGCAAGTGCATACATATCACCATCATATCTCGCAGACGTACTTTCTTTTGCCATTTTTCTCAACAAAACAGAATACCGCTTTATAAAAATCTGTACCCCTTCCATGACAATTGCAACACTACGATAGAAATCCTTTTTATCTCCACTGGCTTTCAGCGCAGCTTCTTCGGCATCCTTTCGTAGTCCAGCTGGCCCCTTTGTCAGCCAGAGCCGGCAGTCCGGACAAATGTGTCCTTGTGCATGATCCTTTTGATTAATTTTAACGACTTTTTCGATAGCAGCGATTTCTTTTCCATAACGTTTCCTAATCACATCTTCCAGTGATTTCCCCTTCCAATATGGTGCAATCACTTTGCGAAATATCCCAATATCTTTCTCATGTACATTAAAACGATCCTGGGGGCGGATTGGCAGAGATTCAAATTCCTTATCAATCCATGAACTGCCGCTTTCCGGAAAAACAACACCATGGCGCACACCCTTTGTACGATTTCCAACAACAAGTTCTCCTTCCGTCACTGCAATCTCCATATTACAAAGTGCTGCCTTTAACGCCATTGCCCGCTTAACCGAAATAGGCTCCGCTTCATTTTTCTCATAGGCTTTTGTTACAATAATCGCCTGCTCAATAGAAGCAAATCTTTTTTCTTCCAGCATTTTCTTTTTTAATTTACAAATGCGTTCATTCATTATAATATCTCCTTTCATCTTGTTTTTCTTATTTACTATTGTTTAATATTATTGTATAGGATGCGCAAAGTAATTGCAAGTGAAAAATTTATAGTTTCATACAAAAGTAGACGTATCATCTTTATTTGATGATACGTCTGCTTTTATCTACTATATTAATTACCCTTATACGTTTTTCCACCAGCACTGTCAAGTGTAAATCCACGACCAGACACCTCTGATGTATCCGATACAATCATAAAAGCCGTTGGATCAATTTCATCGACAATAAGTTTTATTTTGCTTACCTGCGTCAGACTTACGACAATAAATAAAATGTTTTTCCGCTGCCTCGTAAATGCCCCTTCGCCTTTAACAAAGGTAACACCACGATTAACATGATCCATAATAATCGGTGCAAGCTCNTCTGCCTTTGGNGATATAACAATTATAGATTTTTCCCGATTGAAACCTGCAACAACACGATTTGTAAGCTCCGCTGTAAGATAAATCGATATAAGTGTAAAAAGTGCTGCTTCAAGATTAAACAGCCATGCACTCATGAGAACAATTATACAATTTAAAACAAAAATAACAGAACCCATATCGTAGGAGTAATACTTCTTCACAACAGCTCCTACAACATCAAGACCACCTGTATTCGCATTTGCACGAAAAACTATGCCAAAGCCAATACCAGCAAGAACTCCACCAAAAACCGCATTGAGCATCGTATCCTTTACAACTTCGTAATATGTAAGAAAATTCGTCGCATCGATACAGACAGAAAACAAGACCGTTCCAATAATCGTATCCAACGCATACTGCCTGCCAAATACACGATAAGCCAGATAAACAATTGGTATGTTTTGAAATAAAAGCTGAACACCAATCGGCCAGTTCATCATATAGTGAAAAATGATTGCTATCCCACTAAGCCCGCCAGTCAAAAGATGTACTGGTATAATAAAAAGATTAAAACCAATGCTTGTAATCAAACACCCCGCTATAATAAGTATATACCTGCGAAAATACTTCATTTTTACCTCCTGCTTTACATAAAAATTTTATTATTGAAAATGATAATCATTCGTGTTATACTATATATGTGCTTTTCACAAAGCTCTCCAATATAATAATACACACGCAAATAACGATTCGCACCTGCTCAGGCGAATCGTTATTTGCATATCAGCAATACACAAAACTCAATACTCACTGTTGTTCGACATCTTATCAATAATCCCCTGTCGAAAAGCCTTTATGTACATCGAAGATTTTTTTACCCGCTCATGCTATGATATACACAATAACAAAATACGAGGTGTTTACATGATAAGCAAAATCCGTAAGGAACTCATCTGCTTCACTGATGAGAACTATCGCCTCTTCACTGCAAAACTCCTGCCGCCTCAGACAAAGATACTCGGCATCCGTATTCCCATCCTGCGCCAATTTGCCCAACGGCTTGCCTACGAAAATCCCGGCTATGCTGCCATAATTATTCCGGATGCTTTTTTTGAAGAAACCATGTTACAGGGACTCCTCATTGGTATCCTCAAAGTATCCCCTGCCGAAAAATTCAGACTCATTGAATCTTTTCTTCCCAAAATCGATAACTGGTCTCTATGTGACAGCTTCTGTGCCAGCTTGAAATTTGCAAAAAACTACAAAAAGGAAGTATGGCACTTCCTGCTGCCATACTTCCACTCCACACAAGCCTACAAAGTCCGTTTTGCCACGGTCATGCTTCTTGACTACTATGTAGAACCTGACTATGCTGAACAGGCATTTAAAATCATAGATACCATCCAGCAAAAAGACTACTATGTTCGAATGGCGATTGCCTGGGCATTGTCCATCTACTATATAAAGCTACCCGTACTTACACTTGCCTACCTGGAAAAATCCCCACTTGATACCTTTACGTACAATAAAGCTTTACAAAAAGCGATCGAATCAAAGCACGTCAGCAGCAGCGCCAAAAACAAGCTTCGCCAAATGAAAAGAAAATGAAACCCGCACTTTTTTATACCTCTTGTTCTTCATTTTTGGGTTTGCCACGGGCAATAAGATAAAGCGGTCGATTCTTAACTTCCTCAAAGATGCGGCCAATATATTCCCCGATGATTCCCAGAATTGCAAGCTGTACACCACCAAAAAAAAGTATGCAGCCTGTAATCGTCGCCCAGCCTGGAACTGCATCCAGCGTAAACCACTTGATATAAAGTACATGCAGTAAAAGTGCAAAACTCAGTCCACCACAAAGAACACCGCCATACAAACCAAACCGCAAAGGCAATGTTGAATACGAAAGTATTCCATCAAGGGCAAAATGCAGCATCTTACGCGGTGAAAACTTCGAGACTCCAGCAAAACGTTTTAGCGCAACAAACTCAATCTGCGTCTGTTTATATCCCATAGCACCAATCATACCGCGAATAAAACGACCATGTTCCTTATAACGGCGAAAAGACCTGACAACCACCTTGTCCATAAGACGGAAATCCGATCCGCCCTCCTGGATATGTACACTCGATAACAGATTTAATACTTTATAATAATAATAAGATGTAAGCTTTTTTACAGCCGATACACCTTCCGTTGTCTTACGAATCGTCTGCACAACCTCAAAGCCCGCTTCCCATTTCCCGACAAGGACTGGTATAAGCTCCGGCGGATGCTGCATATCACCATCCATCATAATGACTGCATCACCATCTGCATTGTCAAGACCACATGTCAACGCCAGCTGATGCCCAAAATTACGAGCGAGAAAAATCGGCTGCACACGCTTGTCTTTCGTCTCTAGTTCCCGTAGAATCTGTCGACTGCGATCTCTGGAACCATCGTCGACAAAAATCAGCTCAAACTCATAGGGTAGTTTCTCCATAACATCACATATTGCACCGTAAAAGTGACGGATATTATCCTCTTCATTATAAACAGGTACTACAATCGATATCAACTTCATTATTCCCATCCACTTCATTCCTCTATATTTGCTTACAGGCTGTTCTACTGACAGACTGCTAAAAGTTTACCTTATTATTATAATGGTCACAGCTTAAATACACAATCGAATATTTCCGGATAAAGTTGACAAACAGATAAAATACATGGATAATGCAAGAAGCATACACATCAAAGGAGGACTTCCCTTGCACGTCATAAAACAAATCAAGCATCATTTTTTTACTCGTGAATTTATTCTGTTTCTCTTTATTGGCTGTATCAATACCTTCAATGCGAGTTTTCTCGCCTGGCTTCTCTCCTTTGGTATTCCCAACGCAAATTTCTCCTTTATCCTTGGCTACCTGGCCAGTCTTTCTTTTGCTTACTACATGAATTGCAAGATTGTTTTCAAACAATCTTGCAACCGAAATCAATACATAAAATTTGCAATTTCTTATATTCCAAACTTTATCATCGAAAACATTATCGTCGTTATCTTTTATAATATACTGGCTTATCCGCCAATTGTTTCCTATATCATCGCTGCCATCATCGGTATTCCAGCTACATTCCTTATGGTAAAGCTTTTTGCCTTTGGCAGAAAATAATTTTAATAACAAAACAAACAGAGTTGCTGTACAGGGATTTTCACTTTCCCCTAATACAGCAACTCTGTTTATATTTCTTATCAATTACTGTTTCAAATACCATTTGATAAGTGCTTGCGTACCATCATCACCGCAGCCTTCCGTGACAAGCTCTGTATACAGTTTTTTTGCCAGCTTAAGCCCTGGCAGATCCAGCTTCATCTCATCAGCAGAAGTAATTGCAATACGCATATCCTTGATAAAATGCTTGATAAAAAATCCCGGTGTATAATCTTCCCTGACCATACGCGGTGCAAGATTCGACAGTGACCATGATCCTGCAGCCCCTGTTGATATCGTTGCCAAAAGCTTCTGCGGATCAAGACCGCACTTCTTTGCATAAGCAAGCGCCTCACATACACCAACCATATTGGATGCAATTGCAATCTGATTGCTCATCTTTGCATATTGTCCTGAACCTGCCTTGCCAAAATACTGAATATTGGTTCCCATCGTCTTGAATATTGGCAAAAGCGTTTCATAATCTGCTTCTTCGCCACCAACCATAATCGCCAGCTTCGCATCGCGTGCACCGACATCCCCGCCGGATACAGGCGCATCAAGTACTGACAGCCCAATCTTCCCCGCTGCAACGGAAAGCCTCTGGGCAAGTGTCGGACTCGACGTTGTCATGTCGACAATGTAACTGCCTTTTACTGCCGCCTTCAATACGCCATTCCGCCCTAAATAAATATCCTCAACATCCTTTGGATACCCTACCATAGAGATGATAACATCCGACTTTGCCGCAAGTATTGCCGCAGATTCCTCCCAGCCAATTCCCTGCATAATAAGGTCTTCTGCTTTTTCCTTTGTACGTGTATAAACACTGACTGCAAATCCCGCTTTAAAAAGATTGCCAGCCATACTCTTTCCCATAACACCTGTCCCGATAAATCCGATTTTTTTTATATCCATAAAACTCTCTCCCCTTTCATAATTAAAATCATTTTGCTTGTACAACTACTCCCATCTTACCATAGACTGCTATGAATTTACAGAAAAAAGCGATCACAACAACAATTATCACTAATACAGCCTCATAGAAGCACAAGCAGAAATGTCTTATTTCATCGTACATTTTTACACACAGGGCTTACCATAATTTCTTATTTCTTATTTCTTCCCATACAATCTTTCCTCAATTTTCTTTGCCGTCGGCGTAGCAGCAAGCCCAGCCTCTGATGTTTCACGCAAAGATTTTGGTATCGCCTTTCCTATTTTGCACATCGCCATGATAACTTCATCAACCGGAATCACCGACTTCACGCCCGCAAGCGCCATATCGGCTGCCAGCATTGCCTGCACCGTCGCAAAACCATTGCGCTTCACGCATGGCACCTCCACGAGTCCGGCAACAGGATCACAAACAAGCCCCAGCATATTTTTAAGTGCCAAAGCAACACCCTGTCCGATCTGATCCGGTGTACCTCCCGCAAGTTCCACAAGAGCCCCGGCTGCCATACCAGCTGCCGAGCCGCACTCTGCCTGGCAGCCACCTGCTGCTCCGGAAATCGAGGCATTTTGTGCAATAACCATCCCAATACCAGCCGCTGTAAAAAATGCATTTACAACCTCTTCTTCACTATTTTTATTTTTCTCTGCTCCTGCGAGCACCGCTGCAGGCAGAATACCGCATGCTCCGGCAGTCGGGCATGCAACAATCTTTCCCATGACTGCATTCACTTCACTAATGCCTACAGCATAGGCTGCTGCCTTCATTACCGTATTTCCTGTATAGCCATACGAGCTTCGCTCAAAAATACGTTTTGCATCACCGCCCGTAAGGTTGCTTACGGAACGCTCCTCATTCAGACTGCCCCGTTTCGCTGCTTCCTGCATGACCTGCCAATTCTTCTGCATATCTTTGATAACCGTTTTCTGACTATGCTGTGACATATGCACCTCCCGTGCAATGACCAATCATGCCGTTCTCCCCTAAATCGCCGGAATACTAAAAGCATCCTGCACTTCATAGACCTGCTTGCATTCATCGATAACATCTTCTGAAATAACATCATCCATCTCAATAATCATCATAGCTGCCTCACCGCGATTCTGCCGTGATACACGCATAAAAGCAATATTCAACTCATACCGCGATAAAATACTCGTAACCTTCGTAATAACCCCCGGGCAATCACGATGAATAATAATAATTGCCGGATACTGACCCGTCAGCTCAACATCATAACCATCGATATTTGTCACAAGAATAGTGCCACCACCAATTGATGCCCCGCGTACACGTGCAACGCGTCCGGATTTTCCCGTTAGGTAAATAACGACTGTATTTGGATGTGCGTTCTCAAGATTTACAGGCTGGAACTGATACTCCATCCCTTTTTTCGTCGCTATTGACAATGCATCCCTGATACGTTCGTCATCCGGCATAAACCCCATGATACCGGCAATAATCGCCTTATCCGTTCCATGTCCCCTATAAGTTTTGGCAAAAGAACCATGCAAATTAATCTCTGCCTTCACAGTATCTTCTCCCAGAATCTTTCCTGCAATGATTCCCAGTCGTACCGCCCCTGCTGTATGTGAACTGGAAGGTCCGATCATGATAGGCCCGATAATATCAAAAACCCCTTGCATATGCTGACCCCACTTCATTTCTTTATTTTATAGCAAAAAACAAGGGAAATTGCCACTATGCAATTTCCCTTGCAAAATTAAACCTTTTCCGTCTTCCAGAGGCCATGCAAATTACAGTATTCATATACGGCTACAACTGCATCGTCTGCCGTCAGAGCAAATCTTGCTTCTGGTGCATCCCCTGCCTTCAAAGACTTTCGCTGTCCGCCCTTTTTCGACAGTAAGTAAATCCACTGAATAAGATGTTCTTCTGTCATTGGATGCGGCACACTGCCAACCTTCACAATAATTTCATTACCCACTTTTTCAACAACAGGCACATGCTTTTCCTGTGCGGCATCGGTCGTGTTTGCCACAAGTTCTTCCATTGGCTGCCCGCAGCAGGTCAGTACTCCACCACCTGAATTAATGACACCAACAATATTACCGCACTTCCGGCAAATAAAAAAGCTTCTTTTCTGATCCATTACAAATTCCTCCTCTGACTAGATTATGGTTTTCCATTCCATATATTCCATTGTAGAAGTTATACGAATATTTTGCAATGTATTTTTTTGTTTTATAAAAAAAGCCGTACATCGCAATCACCATGCACGGCTAAATCATCTATTCTTGTCTTATTTCGCCAGACCATGTTTCTTCATAATTACACTCAACTGTTCAAAATTTGCAGCTTCCATATCGCAAAGCGGCAAACGAAGCGGACCTGCCTTATAACCCATAAGGCGCAGTGCTGTCTTTACCGGAATTGGATTGACCTCAAGAAAAAGAGCCTCAATAAGATCAAGCGCATCGGCTTGCATCTTTGCAGCTTCTTCTACCTTACCATCAAAAAAGCACTGGCACATATCATGCGTATACTGCGGCGCAACGTTGGAAAGCACTGAGATAACCCCTTTACCACCAAGGGCCATGAGCGCCACGATCTGATCATCATTGCCGGAATAGATTGTAAGATTATCCCCGCAAAGCTGACGTACTTTGAGGATTGCAGAAATATCGCCACTAGCTTCCTTCGTCGCCACAATACGCGGATGCTTTGCCAGCTCCGCATACGTCGACGGCTTAATATTCACACCCGTACGCGACGGAACATTATAGAGAATAATAGGTATATTCACACGATCAGCTACATACGTAAAATGCTTAATAAGACCCTGCTGTGTGCACTTGTTGTAATACGGTGTAACCATAAGCAGCGCATCAGCACCAGCCTTTTCCGCATACTGGGAAAGCTGTACAGCATAGGCTGTATCATTCGATCCTGTGCCAGCAATAACCGGTATACGCCCTTTTACCTGCTCAACCGCAAATTTAATAGCTTCTTTATGTTCATCATCACTCATTGTCGCAGCTTCGCCGCTCGTTGCCGTAATGACGATTGCATCCGTTCCATTTTCAATATTAAATTCAATCAGACGGGCAAGCTCCGGGAAATTAATCCCATCATCTGTAAAAGGTGTTACAAGTGCAACTCCTGCACCCTTAAATACTAAATCCTTCATCTATAATATCCCCCTTAATCTCTGCATTTAAATTTCATTATTACATGTACTTTGCCTAAAGTCAATCCTATTCAAACCCTATAGAGTCTGCATTGGAGAAATAAAACATTTGTACAATGACCAAAAACAGATTTTCAAAGTTATGCAAAAATATTCGTCAATTTGCTGAACAGTTCTTCGTTTTCTTTAATTTTAACTTCATTTCCCAGCACACAAACTGTATTTTCCTTCATGCAGGCAGAAATAAGTTCACTGAGTGCTGCAATATCAGGCTGACGCGTTGCAAGAATCTCATCACGCGCCTTTTGACGATCCCCCTGAGTAATGTTACGCATATAACACTCAGCAGCAAGTTCGCCCTTCATCTGCGATGTAAGGGGCGTATCAATACCACTGATCGTACCGATGATATACTTATCCATTTCTCGTTCACTTACAGAAAAATGTTGGAGATAGTCTGCTGTTTCATCATAAACATTGAAGGTTTCTGCCAGGTTCGGATCACGGTACGAGCCAAAAAGCATTGCTCCATTACGATTGAACTGGGTAAATGCACCATAGGCCCCGCCCTGCACACGGATACGCGTCCAAAAATAATCATAGCGCAAAATTGTTTCAAGTACACGCATTGACCCGGTATAAGCATAACCCAGCTTGAGAAAGTTCGCTCCCTTGCACACATACTGAACGCGGCTTGATGTCATAAATCCCTCATTTGCCTTTTTCAGAACAAAATCGTATGCCTGTGCAGGAAAGCTCTCACTTGAAAGTTTTGCCTGCAGGACTTTGAAATTATCAGCAAATGCATTATAACTTCTGTTTTCCGTTGTAACACTTACGATAAGGTCACGACGATTACAGAGCATCGGCACAAGGCGGGCAAATGCCTGCTGCATTTCTTCATATCGTTCATCGAAATTTTCTGTAAAATCTTTTATAAACCAATAAAACGTCAATGATCCCTGTTCATTGTACAGACCACTTCTGGACGTATACGAAATAAGACGTGAGGCTACAACCTGCTGTGCTGCCCGCAGTACATTCGTTTCCATACCGGATCGGCACTGCTCAACAAGTTCAAGCACACGTTTCTTATCATCAAAACGACTCATCATGAGAATTTCTGCCAAAAGATCATGAAGCTGTGGCAATTTCGACACAAGAGCTTTCGCCTTGATCTTAAATTTTGGTAAAAGCGAGTCTGGCTGCCCCATGGCTGCATAACCGACAAGGTCATAAGAAATTCCGCCCGTATGCAAATTAATAAGATTTGCAAGTTCTGCATAGGTATGCCTTTCCGTATTCACTTTACCAATAAGTTCAGTCAATAAAAATGCATACGGCAAAAGATCTTCCGGCACAGCATCTGCATTAAAATAGAATTTTTCATAGGCGATTTCATTCGTCACAACATCGTGGAAAAGCACCTTCGTATCATTGACTATCCGTTCTTCAATAATAAGATTACTAACCGTTTTTCTGATATCCGATAGTTTCAACAGTGGAATTTTTTCAAGTGCTTCCGGGGAATCTTCACTCTGCTGCCGCTGCTTGAGCGCTGCTGTTATCTCAATGATATGATCAAGTTCCTTCGCAGAAAGTTCTTCTTTCTTCACTGCAAGAATCTTTTGGAGTGCTGCGGCTTTTGCAGCAGCAAGTTCTTTATTAGGTGAAAGAACAAGCAGTGTCATATGCGGATTATCGAGTAATCGTTCTTTCAGAACCTTTTCAAAATAGCCATTTTCGAGACCATCCTTCATCTTTTGAATAAGCTCTTCATAGTAAAGGAACATTGTCGGATCTTTATCATAAAGCCAACTGTTCATGATCTTGATGTTGTAGACAAGTCCTTTCGGATACTGACCAAAATCAGCCTCACGCAGCTTAAATTCCAGTAAATTAATAGAGGCTTCCATAAGCTCTCTGTCAATACCATCCTTTACAAGTTTCTGCAATGTATCGCGTACAATCATACGGAACTTCTCCGCATGATCAACCTCAGAACCATTGATAATAATACTGAAAAACGGCTGCAAAATACCATCTTCAAAAGAAGACTGTACATCTTTTCCAATTTTTGCATCAATAAGTGCCTTGCGAAGCGGCGCAGCCTGTGTTTTTAAAAGCGCATGCTCCAAAATTTCCAGTGCAAGCATCGTTTCCACTTCAGTTGCTTCCCCGACAATGGAATTAAGACTCAGAAACGTCTTGTCTTCCGCAGCTTCCTCTGCCCCAATTGGATATTCTCCATAAATAACTTTGGGTTCGGTAAACGGGGCCTGTTTCATAATCTTCGACGGCACAGCAATGCGGGAAAAAGACTGCAAGTATTCCGTATCAAGGAATGCAAGCTTTTCTTCAATATTCATATCACCATAAAGATAAATATAGCTATTTGAAGGATGATAATATTTTTCGTGAAAATCAATAAACATTTGCTGTGTAAGCTGCGGAATTGAATCTGGATCACCACCGGATTCAAAACCATACGTCGTATTCGGAAAAAGCGAATTCATACTCTTGCTGTCAAGAATATCCTCTGGTGATGACAAGGCACCCTTCATTTCATTATAGACAACACCGCTATACTCCAGATCATCCTCCGGTTTTTCGATCTCATAGTGCCAGCCTTCCTGCATAAGAACTTCCGGCGTTGTATACATCGCCGGATAGAAGACAGCATCGAGATAAACATCCATAAGGTTCTGAAAATCCTTATCGTTCTGGCTGGCCACCGGATACATGGTCTTATCAGGATATGTCATTGCATTGAGAAACGTATTCAAAGACCCTTTTACAAGCTCAACAAACGGTTCCTTAAGCGGAAACTTGCGCGAACCGCAAAGCGTTGAATGCTCAACAATATGTGCAACACCTGTGTCATCTTTCGGCGGTGTACGAAAGGATATCGAAAACACCTTGTTATCATCTTTATTTTCTAAAAACAAAAGCCTGGCTCCACTTTTTTCATGCGTAAATTCATACGCCGTCGAGTCAACTTCTTTTATTTTCGTGGCTTTTAAAAGTCGAAAACCATGATATATCTTATTAAGCTCCATTACCATTTCATCTTCCCCTTTATTTATCAGTTACTTTTCTATTATAGCATATTGACTTTTAGCATTCTACAAAATAAGTGCGCAGCCAATAAATCGCTGCGCACTATCTTAAAACTTGTCTATTCTCTTTTACCCTGCTGTTTTATACACGAAACTTCGTAACAAGCTCATTCAGATCATCTGCCAGTTTCGACAGCGACTGACTGGCAGCAGCAATTTCCTCCATAGACGCCGACTGTTCCTCTGTTGATGCCGACACATTCTGTGACTCTGCCGCATTCTTATTACTAATTTTATCAATTTCCCCAACAGAAACAAGTACAATCTTATTCGATTCAGCAACGTCCTTCATTGCTTCTGATATCGACGTAATCTCTGCCGTAAGTGCCTCAACTGCAATTGAAATTGACTGGAACACTTCATCCGCAGCATTTACAGATTCAATACCATTTTGAACCTTATCCGTCCCGCTCTGACTTGCTTCTACAGCAGAATGCATGTCAACCTGATTTTTCTGAACAAGCTCCGCGATTTTTTGTGAAGACTGCTCCGATTCCTCAGCAAGCTTACGAACTTCTTCAGCAACTACAGCAAATCCACGTCCGGCTTCTCCAGCACGTGCCGCTTCAATTGCTGCATTAAGCGCCAGAAGATTTGTCTGTCCGGCAATATTAGAAATCATCGCAACAATATCGCCAATTTGCTTTGATCCTGCGTCCAGTGCTGTAACCGATGCCTGTACTGCAACTGAACCATCATTGATTTCATTCATTTTTATCACAGCCTGTGCAATCGAGTCCCGACCTGTCGTAATCTGATCAGCCGTCATCTGTGCAACAGTTACAATTGCCTCTGATTTTTCTGCAAGTTCACTGCTTGTATCTGCTACAGCTGCCGTCTTCTCGTTGACCTTTGCCGTCTCGTGTGCCTGGTGCTCGATCCCTCCGGCTATTTCTGCAATGGAACCTGCAATATTCGTCGAAGCCTCTGCCGACTGTCCGGCACTTGTCGTAAGAATTTCACTCGACGTTGCAACCTCTTTCGAACGGTCCTTTACATTTTTCAATACAGACTGCAAGGTTTTCCGCATCTGTTCGAAGCCAATTGCCAGTGCACCAATCTCATCCTTTCGATCAATATGCATACTGCCAGGGCGAAGATCACCCGTATTCAGGCGGTCACATTCAGCCCGCAAAGCAACTAACGGCTCAGCAAGACGTTTCGCAAAGAAAAATATAAAGAGTGCCGCCAATACAATAAACGAATTGGAAACAACCGTCATGATTTTAAATAAGGTGTTGCTTCTCGCTTCCACCTGATCTTTGGGAATCGTTGTTACAACACCCCATTTACGCCCATCAAGCTGAATCGGTGTAATTGTTGCAACCTCTTCTGTACCCGAAGTTTGCATATAATTAGAAGATACCTGTTCACCACCATCGATACTCTTGGCAAATGCATTCATAAGTGCATCATCCAGCTGTGCTGTCTTACCATTACCAGCATCTACCTGTTTTTCCCGCAAATTCATCTTACCAATGAGCTCCGCATTCTTCGGATGACCAAGAACCATACCTTTACCATCTGCAATATAGGCATATCCACCGCCTTGGATCTCTGCCTTACCAACCATTTCTGTTAAATAGTCGAGATTAATTGTCCCATAGATAAAACCAACCATCTGACCATCCTTTAGTATCGGCTGCGTAAGTACCGTAACAAGCTTCCCGGACGTCCCTGAAACAGTCGAATCCGACACATAAGCCTTCTTCGTTTCACGAACCTTCTTTATGTACTCGCGATCTGCGCGATCCATACGAACTCCTTTATCACTAATAGCCTGTCCCTGAAGATCTGCATACGCAATCATAGCGAATCCCGGATTACGCAATTCAACAGCTGCGAGTGTCTTCACCTTTGCAGCCTCATCTCCTTGTGCCATAACCTCCATGTTCGCCAGCTCTTCCAGGCGCGCCATTTTTTCGTTAATATCTTTGTCAACAGTTGCTGCTACAGTTCTGCCTTGTCCACGAATGATCTCATCCGCATCTGTAAGTATCACATTACGCGCAAAATAATAGCCAATGCCCGATAAACAAATTATACCTAAAATAAATAAAGGCATCAAAACCACTAAGCATAATTTCTTTACAGAATTCAATTCAAACATAAAAAAAATCCTCTCCATTCCTTTTGTACAAGTACCTTCAAAAATCCCATTTTTACTTATAGTATCATTTTGCATTAGCTAAACATTATAATTATATCACAAATGAACCCGATTTTTTATACTTTTGATATTTTAATTCATCGTCTTTTTTTATGCATTTAGCAGCTTATCTACAGCAGCATCAATACAATTCCCCCAAAAGGACAAAGGCTATAGAAAGATTGCTGCAATATGGCAGCCCCTCCTCTATAGCCTCTGTGTTAAAATCTTATTTCAGTCACTGTTTTTATAAACGTTCCAATGCCCGATGCGCAATATCCTTACGTAGTGCACATTGACAAAGTTTATTTTTTTTACACCAGCATAGGCTTTATCAACCGCACCCTTGATGTCTGGCGCTGTTGCAACAACGCCAAGAACACGACCACCATTTGTAACAATCTTTCCGTCCTTTACAGCTGTACCTGCATGAAATACAAGATTACCAGCAGCTTCAGCTGCATCAAGACCAGTGATTTCATCGCCCTTATTGTACGACTTCGGATAACCGCCCGCTGCCATAACGACACAGACAGCCGCTTCTTTTTTCCATTTCACTTCTGTATCTTTAAGTGTACCATCAATGCAGGCAAGCATAACTTCAAGAAAATCACTTTCAAGAAGCGGCAGCACAACCTGCGTTTCCGGATCGCCAAAGCGCGCATTGAACTCAATAACCTTTGGTCCATCCGGCGTAATCATGAGACCAGCATAGAGACAGCCCATATATTTACGGCCTTCGGCCTTCATTGCGGCAATCGTCGGATCAAGTATTTCCTTTTGGACACGCGCAATAATTTCAGAGGTTGCGGCAGGTGCAGGTGCATAGGCGCCCATACCACCAGTATTAGGTCCCGTGTCTTCATCATATGCCCGTTTATGATCCTGTGATGATATCATTGGAACAATTGTATCACCATCCGTAAATGTTAAAAGTGAGACTTCCTCACCGATAAGACATTCCTCAATAACAACGCGGCTGCCCGCACTGCCAAAAGCTTTATCATACATGATCTCATCAATGGCTTCAATTGCCTGATCAATCGTTTCAGCTACAACGACACCCTTGCCAGCTGCCAGGCCATCAGCCTTGATGACAATGGGAGCGCCCTGTTCCCGGACATAAGCCCGTGCCCTTTCCACTTCCGTAAACACTTCATACTTCGCTGTCGGAATACCGTACTTATTCATAAGATTCTTTGAGAACGCCTTAGATCCCTCAATCTCAGCTGCAGCCTTTGATGGTCCAAACGCCTTGATACCTGCTTTTGCAAAGGCGTCAACAATACCATTTGCCAGAGGTACTTCGGGACCGATGACAACAAGATCAATATTTTTCCCTTGTGCAAACTGCACAAGCGCACCATTGTCAGCAATCGACAAATTGACACACACGGCATACTTTTCTATACCGGGATTTCCTGGAACTGCATAGATCTTCCCAACTCTTTTACTTGTTTTGAGCTTCCACACCAGAGTATGTTCACGACCACCGCCGCCAATAACTAAAACATCCATTTTTTTGCTGCCTCCGCTTACTTATTGATCTGCTGTATAAGATAGTTTTGAATACATTCATCATATGCAGCTGTATGCTTAAAGGCTTCCTGCGCAAGCTTCATACGCAGCATACCATTCACACCGCCGACTTTCCTGACATCCGCTGCAATTTCGTCATAACGGGAAGGATTCGTGACAACCGTAACAAACTTAAAGTTCTTCGCTGCTGCACGAATCATTGCGGGTCCGCCAATGTCAATGTTTTCGATTGCTTCAGCAAGCGTCACGTTCAGTTTCTCAATCGTCTGGCGAAATGGATAAAGATTTACAACAACGAGATCAATTCCGGTGATCTTATGATCTTTCATTGCCTGTACATGCACCGGATTGTCACGTACAGCAAGAATACCACCATGGATATACGGATTCAGCGTTTTTACACGACCATCCATAATTTCCGGAAAACCTGTAACATCACTCACATACATAACCGGTATGCCAGCATCCTTGATGGCCTTCATCGTGCCACCTGTCGAAATAATTTCCACACCAGCTTCATTAAGCTTTCTGGCAAATTCTACGATACCGGTTTTGTCTGATACACTGATTAGCGCGCGTTTGATCTTCATTGAGAATCTCCACCTTTTTAATTTATTTTTGAATTATTACATGACGGCCATCAATACTGAGTTTTCTATTTATATAGAGCTCAATAGCATATGGATATAAGATATGTTCTTTGCTGAGTACTCTTGCAGCCAGGGTATCCTCTGTATCATTATCCATTACAGGTACCGTATCCTGTAAAATGATGGGTCCACTATCCATACCTTCATCGACAAAATGAATAGTACAACCGGATACCTTCACACCATAAGCGAGTACATCACGATGAGCATGCGCCCCCCCAAACGAAGGCAAAAGCGACGGATGGATATTCATAATGCGTCCGGTAAATGCATGCACAAAATACGGACTTAGTATGCGCATGAATCCCGCAAGAATAACAAGTGAGACATCATGTTTTCTGAGTACCGCAATGATCTTTTCTTCAAACTCCTGCTTTGTCGCGCACTGCTTACGGTCGATACATATTGCTGGTATATTCCCTTCAGCCGCGCGTTCAAGTGCCCCGGCGGACGGTTTGTCAGTAATGACAACACCGATTTCTGCATTGATTTGACCACTTTCTATAGCAGCAATAATCGATTGAAGATTTGTGCCTCTTCCGGAGCATAAAACGCCCAGAATTGCCTTAGTCATCAAAAACCCCGCCTTTGATTGTAACATCATGATCTCCCTTGACCACCTTACCGATTTCATAGCATATTTCACCGGTTTTTCCGAGCTGTGACCGAATCGCATCAACANCTGCAGCATCAACGATAAGGATCATNCCAATGCCCATATTGAACGTACGATACATTTCCGNCCANTCAACATTTCCCCATTCTTTTAAAAGACCAAAGATTGTCGGAACTTCCCAGGCATTCGCGTCAATTTCNACAGNACAATCCTTCGGCAGCGCCCGCGGAATATTATCATAAAAACCACCACCCGTGATATGAACCATACCATGGATATCGAACTTCTCAATAAGAGGCAGACAGACCTTCGGATAGAGACGCGTCGGTGTAAGAAGCTCCTCACCGATCGACCTGTCACCGAGTCCGTCAATTTTTTCATCACCCTTGAAGCCTTTAATATCAAACACTATTTTACGAACAAGCGAATAGCCATTTGAGTGTATCCCTGTTGAAGGAAGTCCCAGCACGACATCGCCTGCTTTGATTTTATCGCCTGTAATAATTTTTGCTTTATCGACAATGCCGACAGCAAAACCAGCAATATCGTATTCGCCAACCGGATAGAAGCCCGACATTTCTGCCGTTTCGCCACCGATGAGGGCACACCCGGATTCTTTACAAGCTGCAGCTACACCCCTGACTACATCCGCGACTTGCTCCGGATCAAGCTTACCTACAGCAAGATAGTCAAGAAAATACAAAGGCTCAGCTCCCTGGACAAGAATATCATTAACGCACATGGCGACAACATCCTGACCAATTGTGTCATGCCTGTCCATCATAAAGGCAAGACGCAGCTTTGTACCGACACCATCTGTACCTGATACGAGCACTGGTTCCTTGTACTTTCCGGTATTCAGGGCAAAAAGA
>WSSedB1CaDRAFT_10000178_pt1 | contig 30806 bp, 23 predicted proteins | sample WetSurSB1Cattail_FD_9460 | JGI IMG/M metagenome (IMG submission 9460)
GCAGCATCCATGAGGTCTATACTCCGTGATTGAAAGGATGTAAAAGATATGAAGAGTAAAAAAACAGAAGAAACTGTCGTCGGACTCAGGCAAAAGACCTTCTGGCAGCGTTTGCAGGAAGAAAAGTATCTGCAGATAATGGCAGTCTGCGGAATTGTCTGGATGTTGATTTTTAATTATGCACCGATGTACGGTATCCTGATTGCGTTTAAGAAAAATTTTTATATTACGACTCCGCTGTTCAGTAAGAAATTTCTTTTGTCACCGTGGGCGGCACATCTCGGCTTTCAGCAGTTTATTGACTTTTTCAAAGACGACGAATTCTGGAATATTATGGAGAATACGCTCGGTATAAGTCTTTTGAAACTTCTTATTAATTTCCCTCTGCCGATTGTCTTTGCACTGCTTCTTAACGAAGTAAAAAATGTTCGTTTTAAGAAAGCAATCCAGACTATTTCATATATGCCTCACTTTCTTTCGTGGGTAGTCCTTGGAGGCATACTTACAACGTGGATGGGAGAGTCGGGGCTTTTTAACGAACTTCTTATTAAAATGGGAGTTTTAAAAGAGGGAATTACATTCCTTGCCTACCCGGAATATTTCTGGGGCATTGCAGTCCTCTCCGATTTATGGAAGGAACTCGGCTGGTCTGCGATTATTTATCTGGCTGCAATTTCCGGTATTGATCAGGAAATGTACGAAGCTGCAAAGGTAGACGGTGCCAGCCGGTGGAGGCAGATATGGTCCATTACGCTTCCTTCTATAGCGGGCACAATTACCATTATGTTTATTCTTGCGGTAGGCGGTTTGCTCAATACGAACTTTGACCAGATTTTCGTGTTGTGGAATCCTTTGAATGCCGACAGGAGCAACGTAATTGATATCTATACGTACAACACGGCTATGAGGGGAATGCGTTATTCTTATGCTTCCGCAATCGGTTTGTTTAAGTCAGTCTTCGCGTTTATCCTGCTGTATATCGCGAATCAGGTGACAAAAAAAATCAACGATACGTCGTTGTTCTAACAGGGAGATATAGTATGACAAGTACTAAAAAAATCGGCAGATCTGCGGCTGGTGATATGTTCATAAATGTTATCATGGTTTTAATATGCTTTCTCGCTTTATATCCTGTCTGGTATACCATTGTTATTTCATTTAATAATTCTGCAGACTCGATGCGCGGCGGAATATACTGGTGGCCGAGGGAATTCAGTCTTGAAAGCTATAAAACTGTTTTTCAGGATAAAACAATCGCGCAGGCATTTGTTGTAACAATTCTCCGCACTTTGCTTGGAACAATAACGAGTGTTCTGTTTACCGCAATGGTGGGGTATGCCTTTTCCAAAAAGCATATTATGTTCAACAAATTTTATATTATATTCGGAACAATAACCATGTTTTTCGGCGGCGGGCTGATTCCGTATTTTATCACGATTAAGAATCTGGGTCTGTATGACAGTTTCTGGGTATACATTATTCCCAGTCTGTTCAATTTTTATAACATGATAATTTTTATGTCGTTTTTCCGCGAACTTCCTGCAGGTCTTGAAGAATCGGCGAAACTAGACGGTGCAAACGATTTGCTTATTTTTATTAAAATAGTAGTTCCCCTTTCAATGCCCGTAATGGCGACAATCGCGCTTTTTAACGGTGTGGCGCACTGGAACGACTACTTTACCGGCGTTATGTACATTAACAAAGCGACATTGCAGCCTATTCAGACATTCCTGTACCGTGTCGTTGCAAGCGCGTCTGCCTCGAAAGCAGTTGTTGCAATGCCGGCAGGTATTACGGCTCAGCAGGTAAGCTCGCAGTCCGTCCGGCTTGCGACGATGGTCGTTACAACAGCACCGATTATGTGCGTGTATCCGTTCCTTCAGAAATACTTCGTAAAGGGAATGCTGATTGGATCTATTAAGGGGTAACGGAGTGATATCCGCAGAACCTTTGAAAAAATAATAGGAGGATGTATGAAGAAGGGTAAAGTAATAGCCTTTGGTATGATGATGGCAGTTGCAGTATCATCAAGTTTGTTTGCATGGCCTTTTGGGAAAAAGCAGTCTGATGCAGACGGAACAAAATCAGGAACTGCAAAAACCCCGGGGTGGACATTGAATGCGTCGAAACCTGTTAAGTTCGACTGGTATATTAATTTCAGCTGGTTCGCACGCCACTGGGGAGATTCGGAAGTTTCAAAATACATAACACAGAAAACCGGCGTTGATGTAAATTTCATCGTTCCGGCGGGAAACGAAGCCGAAAAACTTAATACGATGATTGCAGGCGATGCGCTTCCTGATCTTATCACTCTCGGCTGGTGGGAAGGGCAGGTTCCGATGATGATTGACGCAGGTCTTGTCGAGCCGCTCGATGAGCTTGCAAAAAAGTATGATCCTTATTTCTTTACGGTTGCAAACAGCGACAAGCTCGGCTGGTACCGCCAGGCAGACGGACATATCTACGGATATCCGAATGCATCGTATACCCCCGCTGATTATAAAAAATATGCTGGTAAACTTACATCGAATGAGACGTTCCTTGTCCGCAAGGATATGTATGAAGCACTCGGAAAACCGGATATGACAACACCCGAGGGATTCCTCAAGGCGCTCCGTGCAGCAAAAGCAAAATATCCGACAGTCAACGGATTGTCAGTCATTCCTTTCGGAACGAATGAATTTACAGATACCGGCTGCGGTATGCTTCAGAACACGCTTGCTCATTTCCTTGCAATTTCTCCAGAACAGAACGGCAAATTTGCAGACCCTGCAATCGGCCTTACGGAGAATCCGGAATATGTACGCTGGCTCAAAGCTCTTCGTCAGGCACATCAGGAAGGTCTCATTCCCACAGATGTGTTTGTAGACAAACGCTCCCAGATTGAGGAAAAAGCAGCACAGGGGCGCTATTTCTGCATGCTGTATCAGAACTGGGATATGCAGGCCGCTCAGAATGCGTTGTATCAGAAAGACCCGAACATGATTTACATTGCAGTTGATGGTCCGAAGGACACAAGAGGCGATGTACCGACACTTGCAGGCGGCGGAATTTCAGGCTGGACAATCACGCTTATTTCCAAAAACTGCAAAGACAAAGCCCGCGCAATGCAGTTCCTCACATATCTTATCAGTGAAGAAGGACAGATGGATACGAATTTCGGAATTAAGGATAAAACGTATTCTATAAACAACGGCGTCCCCCAGCTGCTTCCTGCAATAAAGAAACTTGATCAGACTGACAAGAACAAGCAGGAAACTGATATCGGTGTTCAATATACATACTGGATGCTTATGGATACTGCATGGCAGGCGCAGTGGGGTATCGAGTATGGTCAGGCCGTCGGTCAGCCGCAGCTCTGGACCCGCCCGTATGTAAAATCATTCGCAGTATACGATGGTCTTACGCTTCCTGTCGGCTCTGACGAAGATCTGATCTATCAGGAAATTCAGAGAAAATGGGGTAAAGTTCTTTCTGATCTGCTTCGCGCTCCGACAGAAAAAGACTTCGACAAGATTCTTGCAGATTACAATCAGTTCAAGAAAGACAAAGGAATTGATAAAGTTGTTGCCCTTCAGACTAAACTGATGAACGCAAACAAAGCGAAACTCGGAGTAAAATAATAATTCGAATTTCACAAAACTGCTGAATAAATTCCGACAATTTACCAGCAGCATGATAAACCCGGAGAAAGACTCTTTTTGTGCTGAAGCACATCCTTTCTCCGGGTTTTTGTCTTTAGATAAGGAGTACTCCGCATCATTCTGATGTACTGCTGATGCGGATTTTTTACAGGAGATACAGAAATGAGAAAATGTTTTTTTTTGTATATCACAATATCTACAATCCTGCTTACATCCTGCCTGACTATAAACCAGAAGCGGATAATTGAACCGCCGTATGCACCACCGGTACAACAAGCTGCCGATGCAGGTGAAAAAGAAAAATTATTTTACGTATATTATTCGGCGAAAGACAAACCTGTCATAGACGGGAATTTTTCCGAGTGGAACGGACTCCAGGGGATTCATACCCGCCGCATGGTTTATGGAGGCCTTTTCAATCCTGAGAATACAGACGGATTATTTATTGTACGTGCAGATGACCAGTATTTGTATCTGTATGCCGGAATTGATGATGATGATCCGGAAGTTAATACGTTCCCGGCTCCGCAGGCATGGCGCGGTGATTCGATTGAATTTTTCTTCGGAACAGATACCGGGCATCATACTTTCTATAAAAGCACAGATCACCGTGTCCGTATTATCCCGAAGAGCAAGACAAATAAATTTGCATATGATTTCAGTATAGACGATGTGGCGATGAAAAACAGTGAAATTAAAGTTGCTGTTGTTTATTCTGAAAAAGGATACCAGATAGAAGCTGCGATTCCGTTCTCACTTATGAGCATTACGAAACTAAAACCGAAGCAGAATGTACGCGGAGATTTTCAGATTAACGATGCTGATAACGGTAAAGAGCGCTCGCGTCTTATTCACTGGAACAGCGGAAAAGATAATACATATCTCGATGCAAGTTCATGGGGCTACGGTAAAGTCGTCGGTCTGAACGATCAGAAAGAAGGAGCCGGAAAATGAACAGAAAATATAGTATTTCGCTGTTTGCCGTATTAGTCTGCCTTAATATCTCTCTGTCTGCCCAGTATATTAAAGTCCAGAAAGACGACAAAGGCTGGCGCCTTATAGATGGTAATACACCGGTAGAAGTAAAAGGTGTCGTCTGGTCGTATACTCCGATAGGTGAAACGTACTCATACGATTTGTGGAGCCATGATGATGAATACGTCAAACTTATGATTGATACGGATATGCCGCTTCTGAAAGCGATGGGCGTAAATGTCATCCGCTGTTTTTCGACGATCCCTCCAAAATGGGTTGAGTATATTTATTCCAAGTACGGTATTTACACGATTATAAACGATATGCTCGGACGATACGGTGTTTCCGTAAAGGGTACGTGGTATCCGAATACCGACTATTCCGATAAGTACACGCGTGAGATGCTTGTTGAAGAAGCGCGCAAAACAGCCGGGACATATCGTGCTGTGAACGGTGTTCTTATGTACATGTTCGGGAATGAGAGTAATTACGGACTTGTCTGGTCAGGTTCAAATATTGAAAATCTTCCGGCGGGAGAGCAGAGTGTCGTAAAGGCCGGTTACCTGTACAGTCTGCTGGAAGAAGCTATGGCAGCCTGTAAGGATATAGATCCGTTCCATCCCGTCGGGATTGTCAACGGCGATACTCAGTATCTTGATCTTATTAAGAAACTCTGTCCGTCACTTGATATCCTTGGTGTAAATGCCTACCGCGGATATAAATTTTACGATTCCTTTTTTGAGAATATTGCGGATGTTCTGGATAAACCTGTCATGTTTACCGAGTCAGGTGCTGATGCATTCAATGAACTGAAACGGCAGGAAGACCAGTACGGCCAGATGGCATACCTCAGCAGTCAATGGCGGGAAATATACGAACAGTCTTACGGTAAAGGCCGCTCTCAGAATGTCATAGGTGGTTTCGTATTTGAATGGGTTGACGAATGGTGGAAACATTATCAGAACAAAGATCTTTCAATTCACAATACCGAAGGAACCTGGTCGAATGCGGGATATGAACTTGATTACCGGGACGGTCTTAACAATATGGATGAGGAATGGTTCGGTATCTGCGCACAGAGTAAACTGACCGACAGGGGAATTAATAAACGTATTCCGCGGGCTGCCTATTATATGCTTGCTGACGTATGGAAGCTTTCCTTGTATGATTCCTCTGACAACGATATTCAGAAGACCTTCAATACGCTTCCAGTCCCTATGTATCTGGGCATCGGAAACGAACAGTCGGTAAAAGAAACCTTCAACGAACGCAACATTGTGAAAATTGATACGCTCGATACGACTGTTCAGTCTGTGACTCCATGCTATGTGAATGAACTGAAGGGAAGCGACTGGAAAGATGCTTTCAGATATACTAATTCGGACGGCGACACAGATCAGATGACTACGAGTGCGGAAACATCGCTTGGAATAACGGTACAACCGTTTGAAGATTTTACTGCGTCTACCGTGCTTAAGGCATGGACCAATGCTCCGTATACGAATCTTGGCGACGAGTGGTCGAGTTATTACAAGAAAGCTGCGTTTGATCAGTCGACGGAACCGACACAAACTGCGTCCGATCTTCAGTATGTGGACGTATATTCAGCATCGTTCGATTACGAACCGGCATATTTCGGACTCAAGGGATATTATCACGTCGGACATGGTAATTTTGAAACAAGCGGCGACGTGTTTAATATTGCAAAGGAAGCATATGATATCATTGGATATGATACGTACGGTTCAAAAGCTCCTGTTGCACTTGAATTAGACGGGAAGGGGCTGCTTTCGGGTTTGACTGTCATAGGCGGACCCGAAATCTGGGGTTCGGCAAAACCTCAGGTTATGGCAAATTATTATCATACATTCACGTCTTCATCAGTGTATATGCCGTCGTGCGCCGTTGGAGCTATGTATACGGAGGAATTCGGTCCGTCGACGAACATCAATCTCGATCCTTACAACGGATTCGGTCCCGGACGCAAAGCCTCTCTCTACGGAGAAGCCGTTCTTGACCCGTGGATAACGGTAAAACTCGGCGTGCTAAACGCGGGGTCTGAAAAGGTCGGCGCAAAATATCTTAGTAGCTCCGGATCATCTGCATCAATTACCTGGGTGGACACACTCGGCGGATATGCTCAGATCGGAACGAATATGTTCCAGCACATGTACATTTACGCAAACGCAATTTACCGCGGTCTTGTTGCAGATACAAACGCAGCGACAGTTCGCGGAAGTTTCTATACGGCTGATTCAGGTGCAGGAAACCGTTTTGAAATGCAGACTGGTGTCGATGCAGGGTACGGAGACTTCGTTTTCAAACCGGTGTTCCGTGCCCGGGTTCCTCTTCAGAAGGCAATGGGCCGGTCTTTATTAAGCGGTTCTCCGTTTATTGTCGGGCTTGGCAACAGGCAGGCGCTGGAAGTTGAAGCTGTTCTTACATACGATCCGGAAGGTGCAACGTGGTTCCATGAATGGAATAGTGATGACATAGAGGGGGCAAAGTTTGCTGCTTCTCTGACAGGACTATACACGCTCTATGCAGGAAAAACTGATATTATACCGTACAAAAGTTCTGACTGGACAACGGAAGCAAATTCCGACGGAACGATTCAGGGAGGATACGTCTGGTATGCTCCGTCGAATGGACTTCCCGAACAGCGCAATCTCTGGCAGGCTGGTACACGAATTGTTACGAATCCTGTTTCCGGGCTGCGCCTTATCGGAACATTCGAGGGCGGACAGCTCGGTAGTACTACAGGAGAGTATTCTGATACCGAAGAAATCGTGAATTTCTGGAAAGCGGGACTCTCTTTCCGTTACGGCCGCTGGATAGGTGGCATGACATATTGGGCTGACTGCTGGGGACCGGAAACATGGTGGAGGAATTTCAATCAGACATTCCCTGTTCAGTATTCGTTTGATATTGCGTATGCATTAAAACCGAGTCCGTCGTTCCTTGACTCTAAGAATCGGGTCGGTCTTAAAGTTGCAGGCCGCGTTTACGGTGAAAACAGCTCTGACCCGTACGGTGCACTGCCGGCGGGTGTTGAAATCAACGGTGCTTCCTATATGGAAATCACTACATACTTTAATATAGGACTGTAATATGAAGCAGCAGCACAAAGTCATTATACCGGTGCTGCTGCTCTGTGCAGCAGCTGCCATGGCAACATCATGTATATTTGTTCCGGAAGAAGATGCGTCCGGTGATCCCAAAGAGGGACTTTCGCTTGTGTGGAGCGACGAATTCGAGAGTGGAACCACACCGTCGACAGACAACTGGATAAAAGAAGTCTGGGAAAAAGGAAAAGTGAATAACGAACAGCAGGCATATGTTGATAATGACGATACAGCATATGTCTCTGACGGCACTTTAAAAATCAAGGCAATGAAAGATTCTTCCGGCAACTGGACAAGTGCCCGTATTAAGACCGCGGGACTTCATTCATGGAGATACGGCTACATGGAGGCACGTATAAAACAACCGTCCGGAAATGGTGTCTGGCCTGCATTCTGGATGATGCCGGAAGACAGTTCCTACGGAACATGGCCTCGGAGCGGTGAACTAGACATAATGGAGTATTCACCGGGGAAAACGGATGACAGTACGTATGCGACGGTTCATCACAGCAAAAGTTCAGCTTCTGCCGGTACAGATTCGTATTCATCGCTTGGTTCAAAGTCTTTCAGCGATGCAACGAGTACATTTCATACATATGGATTGAAGTGGACTAGTTCATATGTTGAAGCGTTTTACGACGGTTCTTCGCTTGGTACCAAGTATTACAACGACGGCAGCGGCTGGGTGAACTGGCCGTATGACAAAAATTTTTATATAATTCTGAATCTGGCTATGGGTGGAAATCTCGGTGGGACCATAGACAGTTCCCTCACGGAAGCAGAGTATGAAATTGATTATGTACGTGTGTACCAATAACTGGTAAAATTTTTTGTTCATTAATCCTCACGACGCGGATTTACCGGAAGATAAATCTGCGTTTTTTATATTTCTGAAAAATTGATACCTTTCTGAAAAAAAGCCCCCTTTCGTTTTTTTTAGATTGCCTGAAAATAAGGGAGAATACAAATTGGAGGCTGTGTATGAAACATTTTACATCCGTGGTGACTGCACTTCTTTGTGCATTTACCTTTTTTTCCTGTTCTACAGGACTCTCTACGGCGGATACTTTATCTTCGGGAAGTACTGCACGTACCGTTATAAGCGGAACCGGCGGTTCGATTACCGTGAACGGCATGACAAACTGTAATCTTACAGTGTCATATGCTCCCGGATCTCAGAAAAATTACGCACGCTTGTATGTGTCTGAAGGGAACGGAACGGGACTTGTCCTTGCGAATCAGGATATGACGTATGTGTCGGGAACGTACTCGTATACGCTCAATCATGCAACATTTACGTCGGGCGCAATAGTATACGTATGTGTACTGGTGAACGACGGCGGAACGGAATCCTGCCTTCCACAGGGAGTGCTGTCCGATACGACGAGCTGGTCACAGATTACATACGGAGATACATCGGATAACAGCAGCAGCGATACACTCATAGACGGTGCTACATCGGGAACAAGCGTAACGGGAACGGCATCAGTATACACAGCTTCGGATATGACATGGGATACGCTTGTGTGGAGCGACGAATTCGAGGGGAGCTCACTGAAGACTTCAAACTGGTGCTATGACACTGGAGCGGGGGGATGGGGAAACAGCGAGCTTGAAATATATACGGCCGGAAATGCAACAGTACACGGAGGTGTACTGGATATAACGGCGAAAAGCGACCTGACATCTGCAAGAATAAAAAGCAAAGGACTGAAAACGTTCAAATACGGAAGGATTGAAGCAAGAATGAAATGCAGCAACGGAACGGGATCATGGCCTGCCTTCTGGATGCTTGGGACAAGTTCTGACAGCTGGCCGTATCAGGGAGAAATAGACATAATGGAACACGCAAACAGTGACACGTATACATACCAGACGTGCCACTGGAACGGCAGCGGTTCCGATACCAGTACGGCGTACAGCCATGCGAGCTGGGGGCAGACGACAAATAATAATTACTGGAATAAGATATCTTCACTTGACGTATCGGGATGGCATACGTATGCGATAGAATGGACAAGCACCCTTATCAGTTTTTACGTAGATGATACGAAAGTAATGGCGATGACAATCGGCAGTTCGGCGGGAGCCGGGCTTGATGCGTTCAATTCTCCGTTTTATATCATATTCAATTTTGCAATGGGAGGACAGTTTCCTGCCGTGTATACAAGCAGCAGTTTTACGAATCTTCCGTGGCACATGTATGTTGATTATGTGCGCGTGTATCAGTAACGGATGATTCATATAAAAAGGAAGTACTAGTATGAAACAGTTAATAGCAATTGTGATGTCCCTGCTTTGTGCTGCGTGGATTATCTCATGTTCTCAGTCACTTGATACGTCCGATGCAGGTTCCGGAGAAAATGCAGCGCGTACCGTTGTGAGCGGAACGAACGGAACTGTTACCGTAAGCGGCATGACAAGCTGCAGCCTGACGGTGTCCTATTCGCCCGGATCGGAGAAGAATTATGCACGGTTGTATGTGTCCGAAGGAAACGGTTCCGGTCTTGTCCTGGCAAATCAGGATATGATTTATTCATCGGGGACATATTCTTACACGCTGACGAATTCAACATTCACCTCAGGGGCTCTAATATATGTCTGTGTGCTTGTGAATGACAGCGGAACGGAATCCTGCCTTCCGCAGGGAGTGCTGTCCGATACGACGAGCTGGTCACAGATTACGTACGGAAAAAGTTCTTCATCAGATGAGACAAGTTCGGATCTCGTTTCTCTTGCATCGGGTTACGAAATGACTTTTCAGTTTGCAAACAATACAAGCAGTAAATATGCGGACAGCAGCATTTACATTTGCTGCATCGGACGCAACGCTGCAGGGAATTTCTGTTATCTTAAACCGGACGGAACTCTTGTTCCTATCTCCTCTGGTTCTTCTAGTACATCATGGTCATATAAGCTCAGCGATTTGTCTTCCGGAATGCAGGTTCCGGCTACATTTACGTCGGGCAGACTGTACATTTCTATGGATAAACCTGTCGTTATGTCGGGCATTATTGACGGAGCTGGAAATGTCGGTGTCGTTCAGCCTGACCTTAATAATTCTTCAGATGCGAATGCATCAACGATTTTTGACTGGATTGAATTTACGGTGACCGGCGGCGGATTCTGGGGCAATACGACTCAGGTTGATCAGTTCGGTCTCCCTGTGACGATGGCTATGTATAATGACAGCGGGTATTACCGGACAGTCGGTATTACGGAATCGCGCGATGCAATATTCTGTGAATTTAAATCGGAGGAGCCTGCTGAGTTCCAGACGCTTATTCAGAGTACTTACCGCATTATTGCACCATGCAAAGGCGAATTCCGCACGGGGAAGACATATGGTTCGTATATGTCAAGCTATGTTGACGAGGTATGGAATTATTATGCAGCAAACACTGTTACTGTAAGCCATCCACTCGGTGTGTTCAATATTCATGCATCAGGCGATCAGCTTATTTTTACCTGCACAGATGGATACGGTACGGCCGTAACAGGACTGGATTATTATATTACCGGAAAACCTGATAACAACGCACTCATGGAAGGTTCAGGAGTGCTTGCTTCAGGAAATACTGTTGAAAAGGCTCTTCAGGCACAGATGTGCGCTGCACTGAACCGCCATGTCGCGGCGAATCCGTCCGCATGGGCAACGCCGGCTTCATATTACGGTTCCGCTCCGTGCAATTACTACGCGAAATTCTGGCACAATCACAGCATAGACGGGTATGCGTACGGCTTCTGTTATGATGATGTTGCGGATCAGAGTCCGCTTATTGAAACACACGAACCCCGTGGTCTTGTCATAGGAATAGGATTCTAGAAAATATATTGAGTAAATTCCGGTGATTCAACAGGCTTGATCTCCGGTTGTTTTCTAAAATTGTTTTTCTGCCGGTATTTTAAGCTGCCTGAGATAAAATCAGGCAGCTGTTTTTAAAAAGGGAAAAAATTAATCAGGGCCTTTCCCCGTAATGTAAAATCGGACAGACTTTGTGTTATCTGTCAGTCCCCGAAATAATCATACCTTTCTGAAAATGAATTCCTTTTGAATATTCATGATATATAAGAAAATAATTATTATTAAGGATAAAAAATGCGGACTATACATATTATCATATTGACAGCGGCTGTAATACTTGTCGTTTCATATTCCGGGTGTACTACAGCGTCAGACTGGAGCGGTTCCTCATCCAGCGGAAGTTCAACAGTTGCGGTGACAGGAGTTTCGATCAGCGGAAGCGATTCCGTAACAACCGGCAGTTTCATCACATTGAGTGCAACGGTGACTCCTGATAACGCAACCGACAAAACTGTGAAATGGTCTGTATACAGCGGGAACAGTTATGTTTCTATTAATACAGATGGAGTTGTAACAGGAATAACAGCGGGGGCGGCTGTAATCAAAGCCGCTGTCGGCGGGAAATCTGCATCAAAGACAATTACAGTGAGTGAGGCAACCCCATCCGGAGATGGAAGTGAAAATAACACAGTAACTGACGGTGCAACTAACGGGACAAGCGTAACAGGTTCTGCTTCAACGTATACCGCATCAGATACAACGTGGGATACACTTGTCTGGAGCGATGAATTTGAAGGAACTTCTATTAAGACGGCTGACTGGTGCTATGATACCGGTGCCGGCGGGTGGGGAAACGGCGAACTGGAGACATATACGACCGATAATACAGCCGTTCACGGAGGAGTACTTGATATAACTGCGGACAGCAGTTTGAGATCTGCGAGGATCAAGAGCAAAGGATTAAAGACGTTCAAATACGGAAAAATTGAAGCTCGTATAAAGAGCAGCCAGGGAACCGGTTCCTGGCCTGCTTTCTGGATGCTCGGAACAAGTTCAGATAACTGGCCGTATCAGGGCGAGATGGATATTATGGAACACGTAAACAGCGACTCATTTACGTATCAGACGTGCCATTGGAATACAAACGGGATAAGTACGAGTGCAGCGTACAGCCATGCGTCGTGGGGGCAAACAACGAATAATAATTACTGGAATACTATCGCTTCGGTAAATGTAGCAGAATGGTACGTGTATGCAATTGAGTGGACAAGCACACTTATTAAATTTTATGTCGACGGCACGGAAGTTATGGAAATGTCCATCGGTGATTCTTCTTCGGGGACTGACGCGTTCAATTATCCGTTTTATATCATATTCAACTTTGCGATGGGAGGCCAGTTCCCTGGTATTTACAACAGCTCTGGATTTACGGGTATCCCGTGGCATATGTATGTAGATTATGTACGTGTATATCAGTAAAAGATGTAATGTTTCCGGCTCCCCGTGTATGTTTTAATAAAGTAAGGTATATCTGATCCGAAGAAAAAACACTTTTCTGAAATGAAGAGGTCTACCGGATTTTATTAAACGGATGGAAAATAAAAATATAAAAAGTGAATAAGGAGCAGGTATGAAAAAAATAACAATGGCTATGGTTGCGTGTGGTCTTTTAGTTGCCGCAGCGATATTCAGCGGATGTGCTGATGCAGCGACCGCTGATGACGGCAGCAGCGGAAATGACGGCGATAGTTCCGGCACTAATACTGTTTTATGGTCGAAATTTGAAGGTGCGGATCTTCAGGTTTGGAGCAATACCTTTACCGCAGAAACAAATGATACGGATGGCATGATAATTACTGTCGGTTCTTCAGGCTGGTGGGGAGGATGCTTCTGTAATAATGCGGCGGATGCAGCTGGGGCTGCAACAACATTTGATATGTCGAACGTTGCTAAAATTACATTTGACGTAAAAGGATCAGCCGCCGGCTCTTTCTGGGTCAGCTGCAGCGACAGTACTGCAGCTACAAAGGGACAGACAGCCATCGCGCTTACGACTGACTGGGTTAATAAAGAATTTTCATGTGCATCATATGTCGGCAGTACTGATTATGGTGTGCTTGACATAGGCGGCGGTGATCTGAGTACGACAGCAACTTCCGGTTATAAGGTTTACATAAAAAATATTGCATTCTGGAATGCAGCCGGTAATGAAATAGTTCCAGCCCGAAGCGAATAGAAAATTTATTAGTAATGAAAAGTGATACTGTTTTTGAGGAGGAAAAAATGAAAAAAATTATGTGGTTAGCAGCATTTCTTGCACTGCTGATTGGAATTTCCGGCTGTACAAATAATCTGAGCGGAGATGACGGAGGCAGTGGTACCGTGGCGGTTTCCGGAATTACAATTACATCTGCCACCGGTTCCGGCACAATTGTTAATGGCGCAACACTTCAGCTTACTGCGGTTATAACACCTGACAATGCAACGAATAAAGAAGTTACCTGGTCGTCCAGTGATGCAGCTGAAACATATTTAGCCGTAGATCAAAACGGTTTGGTAACTGCAAAAGCCGTTACTACAGACAACGTAACAATTACGGCGACAGCAAAAGACGGTTCCGGGGTACAGGGAACGTTTGATTTATCTGTTAAGGAAAACGCTGGTTCAGGTGGTCTCAGTTTTACAACACTATCGCTCGCAACTGTCGCGTACGGTTCAAGTGGCGAAGGCGGCGAAAGTGTTGTTGCGAAGACTCCTGGAACAGTCGGGCTTTGGTATGACGCTGCAAACTGGGTTGGAGCAACTGTTGTCCCGGGCAACGTGACTGCTGCAGTCAACAGTTTAAGCTTTGATTACACGGTGAGCAGCGGTTCGTCTGCGTACGGCATTCAGCTGTTCGATACAGTCAGCACGAACGGAACATATCTTGTAACATATACGGTTACATCAGGAATATCACAGGACGTTGTGTGCAACGGATATACCTATGCGCTAACGGCAGGAACAGCACAGAACGTTAGTGCGCTGATGACTGTTTCCGGCGCATCTTCTACATCCGGCGGTACAGTTATAAGCATTCAGATTCCTGTAGACTCGACCGATAGTACAGGCTGCTCGTTCTCAATTTCAAATGCAAAGTATGCGGCAGTGAGCGATAGTGATTTTACATTGAGTGCACTTGCCGTTTCATCCTCAACTGCAGCAATTGTTGCGGGTAATACAAAATCTCTGACTCTTACAGGAGCTTATTCAATTACTGATTCTGATTCAGTTGTCTATACGGTTTATAAGACTGTAGCAGTGACAGACGCTTCATGGAGTTCTGACAAAGAATCTGTTGCCACCGTTTCTGACGGTACGATACAGGCTGTAGCAGAAGGCAGCGCAGTTATTACTGCAACTGTGGATGGAAAAAGTGCAACATGTACAGTTACAGTATCTCCCAAAGCGACTGTCAGTAATTTATCAGTATCACTGGATACCAGGAATCTTGTTCAGGATTCCAGAATACTGGACTGTATTGACACTAATTCGTGGGGCGGTGGTTGCAGCACGAATCCTGCCGTAACTACATATTCAAATGTTAAAGCAATAGAATATACGCTGGCTGATTCTTACTCCTGGGCCGGTGCATTCTGGCAGAGTAATTCAGATACAAACAGCAATTATGTGGATTTGAGCAATTACTCAAAAATGGTCGTAAAGTTCAACGATGATGCATGTACAAACAGCAGCGGAGATACCGTGGATTGTACCACTGCGATTTTGAAACTTGTCAGCATCGGCGGCGGAACAGGTGCCATTCAGATAGCTGGTAATGCCGATGTTACAATAAGCGGTCCTGATTCAGATGGATATAAAACAATTTCAATCGGGTTAAGTAAGTTTACGGACGTGGATCTTTCACAGGTCTATTGCGTTGGATTCTGTAACTGGGAGAATAACGGCATCGTTCATGGTAAAATGTATATAGCGGATGTTCATTTTGAGTAACTAGTTTTACAGACGATATTTCATTCTTCTGCCGGTCGTTATTTTCTGACGGCCGGCGGTTTTTTTGAATGCTGAAAACCCCAAAATAGACACCATTCAGAAAATATGCTATCTTTCATAAGCTGAAGAACGGGGAGAAAATCAAATTTGGAGAATATAAATACGATAGCCCGTCTTTTTAATAAACGTATTGAATTTTCTCACAGACTTGTACTTGTATATACATGCATTGTCATTATTCCTCTTCTCGCTCTTTTTACATACATAATTGTTTTAACGGAACATACAGAGTCTGCAGAATTGGATGCTCAGTGTGAAAAAGCTGTTCGTGATCACTCAGCAGAAATTGACGGGTATATTCATACTTTCGATCTGCTCGAAACAATGATAACTTCAAACGACGATTTGATGTTGTTTTTTACAATTCCGGAGAATTGCGATGAAGCGGAAATTATTGAAACAACAAACAGGGAAGCGACAACAATAGAGAGACTTCAGACCGTTATGCCGACAATATATGCAGTGCGGATTTTTGCAGATAATTCTCTTATCCCTGAGCGCTGGCCGGTAATTGTGAGTTCACAAAGAACAGACTTAAGGAGACTTAGTAAATGGGAACTGAATTATTCTGCCGGATATATGGGAAATCAAAACGCACTAAAGGGGCTTTCCGTTTGTACAACCCGGCGGATAATAAATAAAAAGCGTGAAATAGGCTGGCTTCAGATTTCAATGAAAATGAATGATTTCTTTTCATTTGCATACAAAATACCTGAGCCATATCAGAATGATTATGTGTTTTTCATTCAAAAAACCGGAAAAAAAACAGAACTGATTCCTGTTACTAATTCTCAAATGAATAAAATTAATCAGCCGCTCGGAAAAAAAGAAGTTGAAAAGCTTTCATCTGTTTATGCAGCATCGGGAGGCAACGGTATCGGGAAAATCTCAGGAGAAAGACGTACCCATCTTGCATCATGGCGGACGAATTCCGTTTTGAATATAGTTGTTGTTCATACGTGCTCAACTGAAATCATAGCAGGGTCAATTATCAGAATCGCTGTCATCGCTGTATTCGGACTGCTGGCTTCCGTTCTTGTTCTGTATTTTTTAATAAGTAAGACAACATCGCGTCTTATGTCCGGCGTTTATTCGGTTATGGATGGAATGAAACAGGTTCGCGAAGGAAAATTTAATGTGAAGATTTCCGTCACGAGTACCGATGAGGTTGGAGAAACGCAAAGAACGTTCAACTCAATGACGGAGCAGCTTCTTTCGCAGATTACACAAATAAAAAATGAGCAGCAGCTTATTGCCGATACTGAGATGAAAGCAATGCAGAATCAGATAAACGCGCATTTTCTGTACAATGTGCTTGAAACGATACGTATGCAGGCTGTCCTCGCAGATCAGGATGATATAGCCGGAAGTATTATAGTTGTCGGAAAGATGATGCGTTACTGCCTGCGCTGGCGCGTGCACTCCGTTACAATCGCCCAGGAAATGGAATATATAAAATCATATATCTACATTTTGAATATACGCAATGATTATGTCGTAACGCTCGAATCTGATATCCCGGAACAATATGAAACGCTTACGATTCCGAAAATGATGCTTCAGCCGTTTATAGAAAATGCATTCAACTATGCCATAGAACCGCAGGCTCGTGACGCGGCCATCCGTCTCTATGTAGAACCAGACGCTGATGGGAAAAAGATCTGGCTGTGTATACAGGATTTCGGCTGCGGTATGAGTGAAGAAAAACTTGCTGAAATTTACGGATATCTTGCGGATGATACGTATGAACGTGATACAAAAGGCAGTATCGGGATGAAAAATATTCAGCAGCGGCTTACTATGTTCTTCGGGAAAGATTATCGCCTTGAAATATTTTCGGAAACGGGAAAGGGAACACTCGTCCGCGTTCCTGTTCCTCTTGAGTTTTATAATGAAAATTCGGTATCGGCTGATTGCGGCAGAACGGGAACTGAAAAATGATAACAATAATAATTGCTGATGACGAAAAATTAATAAGACAGGGAATAAAAAAAATATTGACGAATTCATTCGGCGGATTAATAACTGTTCTTGAAGCGCGAAATGGGAATGAAGGTTATGAATTAAGCAGAAAAGAACGGCCTGATGTCGTGATTACCGACATCAGAATGCCTGAAATGGATGGCGTTGAATTCATGAAAAAACTCAGGGAGCTTGAACACAGTCCTGCTATAATCGTGCTGAGCGGCTATGATGACTTTACGTATGCAAAGGCAGCTATTACAAACGGTGCATTGTCGTACATTTTAAAGCCTGTCGATACGAATGAACTCCTCAATGCAGTAAATGCCGCCATTACGGTCGTAAATAAAGAGGAAAAAGAGCGCAATGAGCAGGCGCTTCGTACGCTAATGACCGAAGGACATCTTACGAGTAATGCCGAATTATCCAGATACAAATTTCCCAACGGCATGTACTGTATCTCGTCAATCGGTAAGCATTGTTCGGAGTCATTTGCCGCACTTCTTGAACAGGTTCAATATTATACACTTGCAGAAAAGAAGGACTTCGTAAGTCTTGTAATTCCGCGAGAGGCGTTATATCTCATTGAGTCAGATATTGGTATGTCCGCATTTACGACGGGAATCAGCTCTGCAGCGGATAGTGTCATGGAAATACGGACACTCAAGCGGGAATCGCATTCTGCGGTGCTCCAGGCCTTCTTTGCCGGCGGCCAGAATCAGCAGAGAAAACCCGGTATTTTTTATTATACAAAAAGCAACGCGGTTTCAAATTTTTCGGAAATAGATGCCCGTTACGAAAAATGCATCGGGTGTCTTGATCTGCTTGTGACCGAAGATGTTTTGAAATCTCTTGATGTTATATTTGATTTTTCTGCTTTTGAACCCGGGCAGCGTGCGGAATGTCTGCGCTATCTGTATGAAAAAATTGTTAATAATTTGTTCAAAAGATATCCGGGGTACAGCGATACCGATATGTATCTGCATATAAAGAGCATAATGATAGAAAATATATGGCAGACGGAATCTCTGTCTGAGTGGAAAAGTTATATCAGCGATTACATAGTGTATCTTGCCGTGCAGCTTAAAAAGCATTCGGAACCGTATCCCTTTATAACAAAGGCAATCAATTACATTAATAAGCATTATACTGAAAATATTAATATGACTGTTGTTGCCAACCAGGTGTCGGTAAATTATACGTGGTTCTCTGAAAAGTTCAAGGAGCAGACGGGAGTAAATTTTAATGACTATCTTAAAAGACTCCGTCTAGAGGAATCCGAACGACTGCTCGAAAAGGGTTGCTATAAAGTATACGAGGTTGCTGAACGCTCAGGATTTGGCGACGTGAAATATTTTATGAAAACTTTCCGCAATGCTACAGGCATGTCTCCGACTGAATGGAAAAATAAGCATACAGCAAAATGATTTTTTGTTAGACAGATGTTTGTTTCGGGTGTATACTTATTTTAACAAATACTAAAGTTTTGTACGAGGATAGAATGCCTGTTACAGATTATCTGGAAAGAAACGCTGCAGAATTCGGAGACAATGTAGCGCTTGTTGAATTGAATCCCGAAGTGAAAGATACAAGACGCGTTACGTGGAAAGATTATGATTTGACGCAGCCTGAACCATTCATGCCGTATCGGCGTCAGATAACCTGGTATGTGTTTAATGAGAAAGCAAACAGGTTTGCCCATCTGCTTCTTGAACGCGGCGTAAAGAAGGGAGACAAAGTCGGTATCCTGCTTATGAATTGTCTTGAGTGGCTGCCGATTTATTTTGGTGTGCTTAAAACAGGAGCGCTCGCCGTCCCTCTTAATTTCCGGTATGCTTCTGACGAAATAGACTACTGTGTAAATCTTGCCGACATAAGCATCCTTGTATTCGGTCCGGAATTCATCGGACGTATTGAAGAAATTGCGGACAGAATAATGCCGCACCGTCTGCTGCTTTTTGTCGGAGACGGAGCATGTCCGACGTTCGCGGAGGATTATTTTCAACTTGCAATGAATTGTTCGAGCCGGAATCCTGCCGTGAAATTTTCTGACGATGACGAAGCCGCAATTTATTTTTCTTCAGGTACTACGGGATTCCCTAAGGCAATTCTGCACAAACACCGCGCACTTGTACATGCTGCAGTCTGCGAACAGAAACATCACAGCCAGACTCGTACTGATACATTTCTTTGTATCCCTCCGTTGTATCATACCGGCGCTAAAATGCACTGGTTCGGAAGCCTCATATCGGGAAGTAAAGCCGTGCTGCTCAGGGGGACAAAACCGGAATTTATTCTCAGGGCTGTTTCCGATGAACACTGCACGATTGTGTGGCTGCTTGTGCCGTGGGCGCAGGATATTCTTGACGAGATTGAACGAGAGAACATCAAACTTTCGGATTATCGTCTTGAGCAGTGGCGTCTTATGCATATCGGTGCACAACCTGTACCAAAAAGACTTATTGAAGACTGGAAGAAATATTTCCCGCATCACCAGTACGATACCAATTACGGGCTTTCTGAATCGATTGGACCTGGATGTGTACATCTCGGCGTTGAAAATACGAACAAAATCGGTGCAATCGGCGTTCCGGGGTACGGCTGGCAGGTAAAGATTTTAGACGAAAACAGAAATCCTGTCATACAGGGAGATGTCGGCGAGCTTGCGGTGAAAGGCCCCGGTGTTATGGTCTGTTACTACAAGAATCCGGAAGCGACGAAAGAGGTGCTGACCGGTGACGGCTGGCTGCTTACCGGTGATATGGCAATGCAGGACGACGACGGATTCTATTTTCTTGTCGACCGCAAAAAGGACGTTATAATAACCGGCGGCGAAAATTTGTATCCGGTTCAGATTGAAGATTTTATTCATAAAATGGACGCCGTAAAAGACGTTGCAGTCATTGGACTTGCAGATCCGCGTCTCGGTGAAATTGCAGCGGCTGTTATTGAAGTGAAGTCCGGAAAATCATGTACAGAAGGCGACGTTAATAATTTCTGCCTTGCGCTTCCGAAATATAAACGCCCGCGGAAAATTATATTTGCATCAGTTCCGCGTAATGCGACCGGCAAGATAGAGAAGCCGAAGCTCCGCGAAAAGTACCGCACCATTGATCCCTTTGCCAGCATGATGAAAGATTAGGGTAGAAATACCCGCCAAGGATGGCGGGATCAACAGGCGGGAAAATCCCGGAGGGAGTTTCCCGTGAAGGACAAAAAACAGGAAGTTTTTTGACCGGCGATCCTTTTGCCAGCATGATGAAAGATTAGAACTGGAACGTTGAATCTTCAGGAAGCACACACGTTCTTTCCCAGAACGGCATGTATTGTTCGAGTCCGGCATCTTTTGTGTATGCGGTCTTCTTCCACTGTGTGTCGGTCATCCGGTCGCTTTTCGGCCTCGTAAATTCCGCATAACTGAAACAGTAACCGATGGCAATACGCTTTCCGCCCTGTGAATCGTTGAGTGCTGCATACATGCGGTACGGAATGCCCGTTCCGGCTTCAAGTGTCTGCTGTGTTTTTTTATTGGTGTAAATATCCGTTATGAAGGCCATCTTCAACAGGTCCGGGTCGTCGTCAAAATCGGCATATGAATTGTCGTGTATCATGACGAGCGCTCCCAGCTCGTGCGCAATTTCAGCAATCCATGCATTCTGTTCCGACGTTATCGGTTCATCGGCAGTTTCCAGTCTGCATACAGCAATCGCTTTTGTATATATTTCCATAAGGCGCGTAAGTACACCGCCGACTGCATCTTCAGGCAGATTATAGTTTGTGTATATGTCCTGCAGCGTTTTTACTGATGCGGTAGAAGCTTCCCAGAAAGGAATATCCGGCTCAATATAGTTTATCAGCTTCGGAAGCGGTTCTGTTCGTGTCTGAGTTTCAATTCTGCCTGAATCATTTTTTTCTGCAGCGTATTGCTTCGTAAAAAGAACCGCGTCGTGATGGAGTTCCGCCCATGTGCCGTGAGATGTGAGCATCGCTTTAAAATTCCATGCCGGTGTTTCCGTAAAGTAGAAACCCGCTCCCTGTTCAAATCTGGCAAGAGTGCGTATCCGGAGTAAAGCCTGATTATAACACGTTGCATTCCAGTACTCCTCGGAAAGCGAATCTGTCTGCTGCTGCATTATGCTGAGTTTTTCATTTAATCCAGTATGCAGCTCATAGTCCTGGGCAAGAAGGAGTTCAGCAGTCCGGGAGCCGGATACTTTTATGATGTCCAGTCCTGAGACCATATCGCGGCCTGCAAATTGCGGTTCTGAAACAAGCTCCTGGATTGCAGCATCGGCAGAGAATCTGCTGCCGAGCATGCTCCATCCCGGGGTGGAATGGCTTTCTTCTCCTGATGCATGGGCAAGCCATGTGCTGTTGCTTCTGACTGCTGCCGGACTTAGTTTCTCACCGGCCAGCTTCATAAAAATGGCAATATTCTCTTTATGTGCCGCCCACTGTGTAAAGTTTGATATGTGCTGATCTTTCCAGAGCGGGAGAATGTCATCTATACTCAGATTGTCTGACTGTCCCGTAAGTTCTGCAACCGGATTGAAGAATGCGGCCCAGTCGTTGTACAATTTAATATTTTTTCTTACCGTGTCGATGATGAACAACATTGTACGATCCATTAAAAGAGTTTCGGCTGTTGCTGTCATTTGTCCGGTTGGGAAACTGAGATGCTTGTACCATGTCGATGCACGGAAGTATGATTTAAGAATACCGTTTTTTGCATAGTGTCCGCGCAGGGTATATTTTGTAAAATCTTCTGTACTGCCGAAAATACTGGTCGTACTGCCGTCCGCACCCATGATACTGTGTACATCGGCAACAACCTGGTCCTGATATCCGGCCAGTACGGCGTTCTCGTTTTTTGAAATATACGTGACCGGTTCCTGAAAGTTTGCATCATCTTCCACCCGTTCTGGAGCAGTCCGCAGAATGGCCTGAGCAACTTCAAAATACATAACGGCTTTTTTTCTCACTTCATCGTCTGCGTCGCTGTTTAACTCCAGTGCATCGATGAATTCATCGGTAAGTGCCAGCAGCTTTGGTTCAAAATAATATTCTTCCATATATTGAAGCAGTCTGTCGAATATGAGGTGCTGTGAGTGTGACGCAAGATCAGTCGTAATGAATACAGGCACATTTTTATCTGCAAGTTTTTGATAGCACGTAATCATGTCGTCAGGGTTTACGAACTGCTGCGGTTCAGTCTGCTGGAACGCGATTCTGTCTGCTTCAATTGCGGAAATGATTTTGTCGCTTAATAATGCATATCCTGCAACAGGATAGAACGAAGTGAATTTTCCTCCAGTCCTGTACAGTTCTGCAGAAATTCTGTTTTCATCCAGCGATTTTCCGAGCCCCAGTAAGTCGGCACCGTAAATGTATCCGGTATGTCCCTGCCATTCTGCCGGATAGAACCAGTTTCTGCTTTCCTGAAAAGTGAACATTTTTTCTGTGTCCACTCCTGTATCTCCGGTATTGCAGAGCAGCTTATCTCCTGTTATTTTTACGATAGATGAGAAGGGAACGGCAATTCCTTTCATTTTGCTTTTGTTTTTTATTGCAGCACAGCCATTATCGATTGAAAAATTCTTCGCTTCATAAAGTATGCATATCCTGCTGCCCACAACGGCGGTATTTCCGTCTTCGATACCCTGTGTCGGCAGCGGTGTAAAGGCCGTCGTTTCTGTCAAATATTTTTCATGAGCACTTGAGTGAAAGTTATTGTCCGCTGCCGTACCGGCAGGAAGCGTAAAGCGTTTTTGTATTGTTTCATATTCCGTACTGACGTCAGTACTACTGTTCTGCTGTGCCTGAGTTTCTTCTGCGGCTGGTTCCAGTTCCGCCTGCTCCTGCGGAACCGGCGTTTGAGTGTTTTTACTGCAGCTGAAAACCAGCAGCACTAATACGGGTACAAGCACAAAGAATTTTTTACCGGAAAGCATAAATTTCCCCATTAATAAGAGTTTTCTTATTATAGTATACCTTCCTGATAAAATAAACCGTATGGGAAAATCAGAATTCTTTGTGTCTGAATTTCCGTAACCTTTTTTGCAATAATGATGAAAGATTAAAAGAAAATTACCCGCCTCGGCGGCGGGTAAGAGTAAACAGGGGAATCTATCTATTAAAATATAAGACGTTATTTTTGGTTTTTTGCAGCCTTTTCGTCATAGGCCTTAAGTTCCACCCTGCATAATTCAATATTCTTTTTTCCGGTAATTTTATCTGCAAGCTGCTGTGCCTGATCATATTCATCTGAAACTGTAATATTTTTAACGGTAAAATCATCGCCGGTTATGTTATACGTAAAACTTCCGATATATACGTAGTTTACATCTTTTGGAACATCGATACTGAATCCCAGCGGAAGTATGAGGCTTGTTTTTTTGTCGGCGAAGAAATAATACGGGACTGAATCGAACTGTATGTGACGGTTTTTCGGCAGACGATATTTGACAAAAAAAAATTCTCCATCGGTGTAAATCTGTCGTTGTGAGTCATCAGAGGCCGAAATCAGGAGTACAGCATCTTTTGCCAGATTTTCGGGATTTACATTACGTGTTTTAGCATAAAACTGCATGTCTTCGTCAGCTTTTACAGATATGCGTCCGACAATAAGGACATCTGATTTTCCAGGCATTGCAATTTTTTCATGCTGACTTTTATCTTCGGATACATCTTCCATTGCTTCCAGGCTCAGTACACTGTTTATAGCATAACTGATTTCATCCGCGGATACTGAGAAAATTGTGTATGTACAAAATATGACAACTGCAAATAATATTTTATTTTTCATTTTTCAGCTCCATAATAGTCTTTTGAATAACGGCTTCCCATTCGGTACCCTGGTATGCGGGGAGAATCGACTTCAGGCAGTATATCTGTGCCTTTCGTTCTTTAGCTTCATTACCAATTTTTATTTTTTCACCGTTTTTAAGTGATTCGTATGCATCGTATGCACCGTAATAGTATAGTCCCGGTTTGTCCGGTGCTGAAAAATCAAGAAACGTTCCCTGCAGGCTTATAAAATCCTGATAGTAATATTCCACACTGCCTTCCCGTTTTGAAATATCGCAGTACGTCACCGCGTACCGCGTACCGGGCGATACTGGTTTCAGGAAAAAATAACCGCTGCTTACTTCTGCCTGCTGGAAATCAGCAGGACGTTCAGGATTCATTTGCGAAAAATATATTCTGTTCGCATTTGCAAGAACCCCGTAAACAAGTACAGAATCCTCCGGGGTTCCCTGCACATCCTTCATTGATTCAACCTTGAACGAGGCACAGCCGGTCAATACTGCAAACATGTATAGGAGCCCGCAGCCTGTACAGATCAATTTTTTTTTCATTTATATCTCCTCCTGATCTAAAAAAATCAAAATGCAAGCAAGGCGTATGCCTTTATGCTGTATTTTTGATAATTTACCTGATTGAGTCTTATAGACTGACCATTATACGCAATTCCGATACCGGGTTTTGCCGCCAAACCTGTGTCGAGAACATAGATTAGTCCGCCTTCTATGTATACGTTCATGCCGTCAGGGGTTGAGCCCGTCCAGCATAAACCGAGTCCGCTCTGTATATACGGTATGATTGAAAATGCGGTGAAATCCAGCGGGAGGCGTAAAGCAACGTCCAGACCTGCGGACTTTGTGAGGTCAGAGTTAACATTTTCCAAATTAAAAAAACCGCCCATTCCCCAGAGGCCGCGTGTTCCGAAGATAAAATCTGCCTGTACATTAAAAGCGTGCCCGGGTGTGTATGATAAGCTTGTGTTGGTGTAGGAGTTGTTCTTTACATCTTCTGTTACAGCAAAAATACCGCCAGCCTGTAAAGAGAAAAAATAAGGTCTCGTAATAGATGGTGCCGTAACAATAAAACCGGCGTTTGTTTTTTTAGTTGTTACATTTTTTCTTTTTTTGGATGCATCCGGCATGTCACTGTCTGTTATTCTCCATAATCCCTGCTCTTCAGTCCATTCCGTTATTATTTTTTTCCCTGTTTTTGAATCTGACATTTCAACGGTATAATTACTACCGTTGTTTGTAACAGTTTCCGCAGAATACGCTTTGAGGTCCAAATCTGTCTGATGGTATTGCTTCCAGACTTTGTAAGCTGTTGCAAACCGGAGACCTTCAAACGGATCGTCTGTAAAAGTATCCATAACAATGTTGCGGATCGTCGTCGGCGCAAAACGCAGAACGGCCTCAAAATCATCTTTTCCTGTTTTTGACGTGAAGCTGTAGGATATATATTTTACTATTGACGTAAAATCTGCGTTTTCCTGCTGAAATGAAGAGATAAATTTTGCCGCACGATTTTTTACAATTTCTTCGTCGCTTTGTTCGATACGGGGTTTTGTTGCACGATTAATAAAATTAATAACAACTTGAGAAGGAATAGCGTAGTTTGTTGCTTCCCGATATGTTGCCTTCCATGTGTTTATTCCGATGACGGCATACCCTGCAGGATCTTTTTTTGAGACAATCATAAGCGGGCCGCCGGAATTTCCGGCGTCAGCCTGTGCGGAATGCTGAATTAGTGTGGAAATACCGGAGTCAAGAAGATCGTTGATCCTGACTTTTGCGTTTGTGATATTTCCCTTTCCAAGCTGCCATATAGGATCAGCTCCGAGCCCCGGATAGCCTGCAGACCATACATCGTCACCGTCGTGAATAACTTCTGTTGAAAAAATAAGCCCTGTTTTGAATGGTTTCTGCTCTCCGGGAAATGCAAGAATTGCAATATCGATATCATCATCAGTTGCAAGAACTGTAAGACCATCATATTTATTGATTTTCCCTGTATCAGAATCTTCAAATTCTATTGAAGCTGAACCCGCCTGCGCAACAACATGTCTGTTCGTGATGATATAATTTTGACCATCCGGTGAGACATAGACAAATCCTGAACCGAAGCCTCCTTTTAAGTAGGCATCAACATATTTTGCATAGGTCGTGTACCCATCATCCTTAAGACTGTCTCGATATCCTTCCATAAATTGTACTAGTGAAGGATAGTAATGTTCTCTTACGATTCCGACATATGATTTGATTTGAGCATCAGCAATAACTGGTATTGACAGAACAATTATACTGCAGACGAATATTTTTGCTGTTTTTTTTATAAAAAGTAAAAAACTATTAAAAAAGGGGAGGATCATAATATTATGTTACAGGTTGTTTTACTTATTGTCAACTCATGATTATTTTCTTGAATATATGATTCTTCTATCTTTATTTATGGGAGAAATTGATTTTATCAGTATTCTTTTTTCACCTTCGGCAGTTCCCGTTCCCACACAGTTGCCATGTATGCGTATCCTTCAACATTCGGATGAATCCCGTCTCCGCACATAAGTGCACGGTAGTCAGGCGCTTCCAGCAGGGCCATGCGCATGTCAACGAACTGTACGTTATGGGTTACCGCATATTTTATAATATTCAGAGAGTATAGTTCATGAACGGAATACAATTTGAACATATCATCGTGCAGAAATTTCCGTATGTTCGCTTCGTTCTGTCCTGTTGTGATTGTTTTATACCACCGGTCAAGGACAAGCGGCGGCATTGTCATAAGCAGCGGCGTGATTTTATGCGCCCGCAGTGTCTGGACCATTTCATCCATCATGTGCAGAAAATCGGGCAATACATTCCGCGGATTGTGTGGTACATCTGGATTTTCACTGATTGGAGCCCAGTCGTAATCGCAGTCGTTTCCGCCGCCTTCTATAAGACCAAGGTCGCATGTAAGTCCCTTTGCAATATCCCGGTTAAGCGCACGCTGTGCTTTATTAATAATATTTCCGAAGACGCTTTTATTTGTAAGCGTAAATCCCAGCTTCCGGGAGGCAAGTACAAGGCTGTTTTTGTCTTCAAGAACATCGAATCTGTTTTCGCTGTAACCTGTGACGGCACCTTTCAGTATTGAATCTCCCCAGACTGCAATTGAATTAATACCATTTTCCATGATACTTAGACACCTGAATTTGCAGGATAGTTGCAAAAAAAAACAGCCTGAAAGGTATACTTACAGGCTGCTTTTTTGAAATGCCAGGGAAACGACGTTTCCGGGCGCTCCTTTAATGCTTATACTATTACGCCTTTTGTAGAAGGTATTGAACCGTTCCGTCGTGAATCAATTTCGACGGCAGCCCGTATTGCACGTGCTGCAGCCTTGAATAGTCCTTCCATCTTATGGTGGTCGCTTCTGCCGCGGATTGTGTCGAGGTGCAGATTACAGCCGGCGCTGTTTACGAATCCCTGCCAGAAATCCTCGAAGCAGTCTGTCTGAAAACTTGCCTCATGGCCGTCTGCACCTATTGATACGAGCGGCATGCCGGAAAGTGATGCATTGCATACAAGGTATGGCCTCCCGCCGAAATCGACAGCAGCGCGGCATAATGTCTCATCCATCGGATACAAAAAGAAGCCTGACCGGTAGATTCCCGCGCAGTCGCCGAGTGCCTTTGCAAAGCACATCCCCAGAACAATTCCGGTATCTTCTATTAAATGGTGCTGGTCGACGTTGAGATCGCCTGCAAGGGAGCCGGACAAATCGAACAGCCCGTGTTTGCAGAAAGAGCGGAGCATATGGTCAAAAAAGCCGATCGGGTTATGCATTTCGCATTTTCCGCTTCCGTCAAGATTCAGGGTAAGGCTTATTTGTGTTTCGCCTGTTTTCCGTTCAACAGTAGCAATCCTTTCCAATTTAGTATCTCCAGTTAAAATTTCAGGCCAGGACTTTGCGCAGTTCGTATTCAAGAATATCCGTCGCACCCAGTTTCTTAAGCTTTGGAAGCAGAACAGGGACTTCCGATTTATTAACCGCTATTTTTATTGCGTACCCGTCGTCTCCATAAAGCGGTGCTACAGTCGGGCTGCGCATTGCGGGAATACCTTTTACAAGCGCGTCAAAATTGCTTTTCGTGCAGTTCATCTCGAGCATGACTTTATCGCGGGCATCAAGCACAGCTTCAAACAGCATTTTCAGTTCTTCTATTTTCTGTCTTTTTGCAGGGTCTTTGAGCGCTTCCTTGGACGCGAACATGCGCGTTGAACTAACAAGAATTGTGTCAACGATGCGCAGACCGTTTTCCTGAAGTGTACGGCCCGTTGCAGTATTATCGACGATCATGTCGGCATCGTCGGGCGGGAACACTTCTGTTGCGCCGTATGTACGCACGATAAGATAATTTATTTTGCGGCTTTCAAGCCATGTACGCGCAATCTGTTCGTATTCCGTTGCAACGATAACGCGTTTATGTGCAAGCGCATGGTCGTCGAGTGAATTCGGAACCGCTGCAACAATACGTACTTTGTCAAATCCCAGATCCATAATTTCTTCAACATCGGCTTTTGTTTCGTCAATCCAGTCGCGGCCGGTAAAGCCTACATCGTGGGCACCGAGTTCGAGCAGTTTGCCGATATTCTGCGGTTTCATAACCTTTGCTTCCAGGTCATCCTGATTTACTATCGGACGATAGGCACGCTCCGGCAGATCAATTTTAATTCCTGCTCCGCTGAGCAGGCTGATGACATTTTCATAAATTCTTCCTTTCGGAAGCAGTATTTTCAGTTTGTCCATAAAAAACTCCGCAGATAAAATTTACTTGTATTAAAGATAGTATACTATATATAAATATCTGCAATAAATCAACAATCCGCAGAATACTTTGAAAGGTTCCGATAATGTGTTATAATCGGTTTGGATACGTTTGCAAATATCTTGGAGGCTATATGAAGAAGATGTCTAAAGTTGTTTCTCTTTTTATAACAGCAGCAGTTTTGTTTGCTGTCACAGGATGCGGAACGACGTCGTCTGTAAAGGGATCCGGCATAAAAGGTTCAAAACCAACCATGGCTGCGTCCCGTGCAAAAATTATCGATTATCAGGGAGCAGCATTTGGTGCAGAGATTCCTGAATGGGTTATAAAGGTTGCAGAGGGAGAATACTCCGAGACAGCTCTTTCTACTATTATGCCGGCACTCAAAGGCAGAAAAATATTCGTAACGATGGCAGACGGCGATAATCTTGAGTTTGTAAAACAATGGACGGATCTTGTGGATGTTGAAACGCAGGTTGGGGATACAATGCAGCGTATTGTGGGAAAAGTCGTATCTGCATCAGAAGACGCAAAAGCTAAGGAAACTGGAAAAGAAGCAGATCCTACGGAAGTCAATCGTAAACTTAAGCTGTATAAAGAAGCTGTCGCCGCGGTGGAAATAAACGGGCTGGAAAAAACAGCAAGCTACTGGGTGGAAAAACAGACTGGTACAAAGAAAGAAGGTAATTTTAAGGACGTGTATGAATATTATGCAGTCTGGTCTATGGACAAAAAGGTATATGATACACAGCTCAATGCAGCACTGGATAATGTCAAAGATAATACTTCAGAGGCAGAAACGCTGAAGAAAACTTTGAAAAATAAACTTAACGACCTCGTCTTATCTTCCAACGATCTTGCCGCGGAAGGTACTGCTGACTGAGCATATTAACTTTTTTTGAATATCGGGGATTCGGATATGAGCCGAATCCCTTTTTTTATGGCAACGGGGTTTGTCATGTATGTACTGTTGAAAATGCGGTAAATATGTTATATTGTATACTATAATATACGGAGCTTATATATGGACGAAATTGAAGAAATCCTTGATCTGTTGCGCGAAAATGCACGCCTCTCTGTAGAGGACATTTCTGCCATGACAAAAAAGACGCCTGATGAAGTGCGTGCAATAATTAAAAAGCTTGAAGACAGCGGTATCATAATGAAATATGCCGCAATCGTAAATCCGGAGAAAGACGGAGAAGCTAAAGATAAAGTTTGTGCAGAAATAGAGATTCAGGTTACTCCTGAGCGCGACCGGGGATTTGATGCCATTGCCGACCGTATTTATCGTTTTCCACAGGTAAAATCGTTGTATCTCATGAGCGGCGGTTATGACCTGAAGGTTATAATTGAAGGTGATTCACTCAAAGAAGTTGCTTTCTTTGTTTCAAGTAAGCTTTCTACTCTTGAAGGCGTTCGATCGACGAAAACTCATTTTATTCTCAAAACCTACAAAGAGAATGATATTGTATATGTTGAACAGGAACGCGACAACCGGGAAGGAGTCACCGCTTAATGAATACACGTGAAGACCGCTTTTCCCGTAAGATGCTGGCGACGCCTCCTTCAGGAATCCGTAAATTTTTTGATTTAATTATCGGCCGGGACGATATTATTTCGCTTGG